>PVBE011417527.1_pt1 | contig 25890 bp, 18 predicted proteins | sample 1631181 | NCBI WGS metagenome assembly PVBE01 (sample SAMN08397723, study PRJNA350692) | Marine metagenome, whole genome shotgun sequencing project. | isolation source: water | place: Pacific Ocean | collected 2012-04 | reverse complement strand
TCTTCGAAGGCGAGAGATTTATCCACATGGGTATCGATATAGGCGGGCCAGTTGGTACACCTTGTTTTGCATTTACAGAGTGTGAAATTTTTTGTTTTGGGTATAATCCTAAAGAGGGCGATTATGGTCACGTAATAATCACGAAGCAGGCTCTTGAAGGAGTTAATTTCTGGGCATTGTATGGTCATCTAAGTGCTGAATCATTAGAGGGTAAATCTGTTGGGCAATGTTTCGATCCCGGTGATATTATTGGTTGGTTTGGAGATAAACATGAGAACGGTGGGTGGGACCCTCACCTACATTTCCAATTGTCTTTGATAGAACCAGAAACGCACGATTTACCAGGGGTAGTATCCCATGAGGAAAGAGAAAATGCACTGAGTAATTACCCCGATCCTAGGCTTGTACTTGGACCGATATACTAAGTTTAATCATCAAACATTAGCTCAGTTAAGTCGATAGGTGATTTGTTTAGATGTTCTTTTAGTTCTCTAATAGCTCCAATTGAACTTGGATCCTTGCCCCGGAGAAAAGAGACTGCACAAGAAATCCAATCCATAGCAATACAGGAGTATAGCATTGCTTCTAGCAGTGATTCACCTTCACAGTGAAGATTCCAAACAACATCGATTTCTACAGACTCAGTCATCCACTTCACTCTCTCTGCTACTCTTTCGTGCATACCATCCCAAGTAAGAAGCAGTAATGCTTGATTTTCTTTCGCTTCAGGTTGAGTCCAAGCTATAATTTCATTGTGATTCATTTCTGGTAAGGTGGTTGGACGAGCAAATATGCCTCCGTTTTCATTCAATTGATTTGTAAATCTAGTGCCAGCGCATGCTAGGTTGTGGTCAGATACAATACCTACTTCTCGGCCGATAATGGTTCGAGCAATCGAAATTGCAGGGCTATCAGGATTGTTGATGAAATCATACTTTGAAACAACTTGTTGTAATCTTTCAACAAGGTCACCTTCTACCCAATCCATGAGTGCGGGAATTATTCTATGTGAATATGCCATTCTAGAGAGCGCTCCAAAAAGGTGCCCGAAAGCAGAACGAGGTGGTTGCCCTCCTGGTACTGAGATGTGCTTTCCTTTACCACCCATTGGCGAATCTTGTCCATCCATCTCTGCTAGAGTCCCTCCGGAGGAAATCATGTTGACAAAATTACCATGTTCCATTGCTAGAATTGTTGCACTGAGTGTCTCTTCAGTATTTCCTGAATAAGATGTTGAAAAATATAATCCAGAACCTGCTGCTCCCCCCCAAGAAGGAACATCATATCCACGATGCGTAGTCACTACAGCAGTTCCATGCCTATTGGCCAAAGATGCGAGAAAATCCCCGGCAGCAGCAGAGCCGCCCATGCCAAGACAAATCACTCGTTCAGGTATCTCTCTTTTTGGCTCATCAATAGCCCATTGGGCTGCTAGATCACTTGGGAAATTACGAAGGTGGCCTAGCATATCTTCTGTATCAAGTTCAGATGCAAGCTCTGCAAAATCCAACTCACTCACTGACGGCACCTCCTGTAGTTCTAGGCAGAGCGACCCACTCATCTGCTATCAAAGCGATGCGAAGTGAGCCTTGAGAACCATCATCATCGTATGGAAGGGATACAGTGCGAACTTTCCAATCGTTTGGGTCCATAAAATCTGCAGCAGATGAATCACGTTTCAGAATCTCTACTTCCAAATGTTCACTAGATTGGCTCTCTACAGATGTTTTCTCCAAATCTCGCCATGTCAAACCGGTTCGCTCTTGCCGGTCAATAGAGGAGATAACAGCGCCATCCTTCTGCCAAGCATGAACTTGCCAATAGCGACCTTGTTTGCGGATTACGTCTCCAATATTGAATGCAGGTTTGCGGTATGAGATTGTTAATCTGGTGAGATCCTCTCCATCTTTGCGTCCCACAACGCTGTTTGTTTCTTTTGTAGTTCCTCCGAATTTTCTCAATAGGTGTTTAGTCCAGCTCCGAGCAAGTGCCTTGCTGCCCAACACCATATCATAACCCCCCGTAACGTTTCCTTCACTGCTAATGAAGAACATAGGGTCTGGATCAATTCCCTCAAGCTAGGTATCAAAAGTTGTACGAAGTGATGATAGTTCATCTTCTGTAAGTTTACGTCCAGAGGATCTAAGTTGGACTGTGGCCTCAAAGTAGTTCCCAGCTTTTCTAGTACAAGTGGGGCATACAGAGTTTGAAATTCTAGCAATTGATGAATGAATATCTTCAAATTTAACTTCATCAATATAGCCCGTAACTTGCACAGATAATCGGGTATTGCGTTCATCTATTTCTTCCGACATAATTCCGATGCCTAGTGCTTCTGTGCGCCCTTCAACCTCTAATGCCTCTTGCACTAATCCTTCATGATATTCGTCAGATTCATGGTGCCCCCAACGTCCAGAGTGAAGATACATCATACATTTTGGGCAGCGGAAACCTTGGATGGTTTCAGGTAAAATTGATAGTTTTGTTCTGTCTTTGAAACAGGGCACACATAACCTCTCTTTGGTGAGTTCATCTTCAGCGCCACAAACAACGCAGAATGCTTTACCTAGCGACACAATCACACCTCCGGTGTGTTTTGCGCCATCAACGACTCGCTTGAAGGCTTGCACCAGATGGCAGAGATTCCGCCCACTAAGTGGGCGGTTATTCATCTTCAGAGATTTCATCAGCACTATCTGAAAGCGCGGCTTCAGCAGCAGAAAGCCGCTCGGATAGTTCATTCATGCGGCTGAGTAGATTCCAAGTCCAGCCTCCAATAATACCAATCATCGCCACATAAGCAATCGCAAGAAACAGGGTTCCATCAGCCATTTTAATACCTCTCATCTAATTTTGTCTGAACTACGATCAGACGTTCTTCAAGTCCACTGATTAGATACCTCAGCATGATTTGCCCACTAACTAATATTTGGAATGCGAAAACACCTAGCAACATGACGAGCAAAATCTCAGAATCTAACCCACTACTTTCATCACCCATAATTATTGGGGGTGGGTGCCGATTTTCCCAGATTCGTATAGCAGCAATTGTCAGAGGTACCAGCAAAAATCCAAACAGGCCAACAGTGGCAAAAGTATCTCTTGTATCTTCAGTATCTGCCTGTGATTGATGTCCCATTACTAAGTATAGTGAAAGTGCCGCCAATATTGCAAATGTGTTGAGTCTAACATCAGTTAGATCCCAAGGAGTACCCCATTCAGCAGCCCCCCAGATTGGTCCACTAATCATGACACATAGCCCGTATAAAAGTCCAAGGTTTGCTCCGACAACATGGAGTTTCCAACCCCATTCTAATCGCTTGAGAAACCAAGCGCCCGAGCCAATGAAAAGTAAAGCAGCAGCGTTGAATGATGCCCATGCTACAGGGACATGCCAGTAAAGAATCCTGTACGCTTCAGGAGATGACCAATCATCCGGATTAACACTTGGGGCCCAGGTAAAACCTAGCCAAAGAGTGATGGCTGCCATGATGAGTCCTATGATGGTGAGGCCAATGGCGATATGCGGCACCCTCTCTCTCATATTTCGGTTGGACAATCAATCACGCTTGAAGGTGATGGGGGCCAATTCTTCATTCGGGGGCAATCATTGGCAAGATTAACCAGATAGCAAATGGTATCACCAAAGCAGTGAGGAGTTGTATTTCTGCATCTCTAGTGGCAAAGGTTGAGGCATCCATTGACAATAAATCAACCAACAAAAGGAAAGGCCAAATGAAAATTAGTTGAAGTAGTATAATCATCGTGGCACCCTGTCTAGGAAAAGTACTCTCAAGTGCATGTACTCTTGCTGAACCGCCCCCCAAAATTGCCATTGCAACAGCAATCAAGCCTATTTGCAAATCTATATTTCCGATTACAAAATATGCTGACAATAGGGTTAGTAAGAATGGAATCAGTGTTAGTGGAGGTAGATTTCGGCTCATCTGCAGATTGTTACCTAGGTGAGCATTCCACCAGTCTTGTGCGCGTGAATCGGATAAATGAACCAAAACCCCAGGTCTTACCAACGCTGAGATGAGCGGCGGCGTAAGGGCGAGTAGTGCAACCCATGCTTGGTTACTTGGTGCTGTAATTTGAGCCAACATTCCAGCTATCACAACTAGTGCTATGAGTCCTGCTACTGAGCGAGTAATTGTGGAGTTTTTAGTTCGCTTTTCCAAGTTGTTTGCCCATTTGAAAGATGGATTGTTGAGCAAATTCTCACTACTTTTCTCAAGTGTACCACAATCGGGTGGTTTTGAGGTCTGAGAAGGTCCAGCAATTTCTTTCTCAGAAATAGTCGCTTTATCCACTGTGAGTTGTCGCGTGGCTAATGAGGATAGATTTTCATCGTGTGTTGCTATGACGATAGCGTGACCAGCGGCTGCAAGTGAAGCGATTTGTTTTTGCAGGGTATTGATACTGATTTCATCTAGCCCTTCTGATGGCTCATCAAGCAGGATTAATTTTTCCTCATTACTTGCTAATGCCGGAACAATTCCTGCAAGGACTCCTACACGTCTCTTCATGCCTCCAGATAGCCAAGCAATCCGATCCTTTGCGCGGTGACGCAATGACCATTCATCAAGCTGGGCAATAATCCAATCGGATTCCGCTTCATATCCGGCAACTGCTACAGCAGTAGCAATTCTCTCATCTACAAATTCATCTTGAGAAAACCCACCACTTTGTAGGGCAAGACCGAAGGGCTTGGGCCTACTTCTGCGCCCCTCATAATCTCTTACTAATTGACCAGAGTGACGAACTTCGCCTGTGGATAGAGGCAGTAGTCCCGCCGCTGCCTCAATAAGGGTTGATTTTCCAGAGCCATTTTCTCCAATTAGTAATACAACTTCGCCTGAAGATATCTTCAGGTCAATCGAATTGAGAACATTTACTCTACCTCTACGAACAGATATGGATGATAATTCAAGCAATGGCACATCATCCGGCATGATGTGGCGAAAGTGACATTCCGCTTCATATCTCCGCAACCACCCGAAGGGTGAATTGTGTAGTTCCTCTCCGACACCTGAGTGAGATGTCTAGTGGGCTGTGGGGTGGAGTGTCGCCATTAGGTTGGGCAATAGTTCTAGGTTTCCTAATATTGGCAATCGCTCCAATCGTTTATGCTTGGCGTCAGCGTATACCAATCTCGCTAGCAATAGTCACTTCTCTCCTACTTTGTTGGGTGTTTCAAAGCATCTTACAATTCTTTGATGGTACTCGTGATTTTCTCCTTCTAGCATTTGCGCTAAATCCTATGTGGCAGCCTTCGCCCTCAGAGTTTCATCGGCTTCTTACAGCAGCTTGGCTTCATGCTGTAGGTGGCGGGCGTGGGTTGGTTTTCCAGCATGTACTAGGGAATGTTCTGGTAATTGCATTAGTTGGTGTGCCTCTTGAACAGCGTCTTGGTCGAAAGCGATTTTTGGCCATATATTTGATTGGCGCTGTTGCAGGAAATCTTGCATGGTGGTTTTCACATTGGGGTGAATTCCGTTTTGCTTTAGGGGCGAGCGGTGCAGCGTTTGGTTTACTGGGGTGCTATCTTGCATGTTGGCCTAGGGACGAGATTGAATTCCCCCTGGTTTTGATACGCAAATGGCCCATTTCACTAATCGCTTTGCTCAAACTTGGTTTGGAGATCGCTCAAGTTGGATTATTGCAAGGTGGGTGGGTAGATGCGACATCTGTAGCACACTTGGCTCACATAGGGGGATTCTTCGTCTGTTATGCGGTTGCTAGACCTATAGCAAAGGGTGGGCCAACACCTCCTGAAGTGAGAGATGGGGGGCCAAGTGCATCTGCAGCAGAGAAGGGCGAAGAGATGCAGAGAAAAGGTAGGATGGGCAACCTCAAATTTGACCCATGGGATGATGCAGGTCAGCCACTTGAAGGGCCTGCATTTCGAGTCTTGAAAAAACTTCGAGAAGAGGGTGATGAATTGGAAACTCGGCGTGCTTGGCTTGAGGAATTAGCCGAAGTTGCACGCTGTCCTGAATGTGACTCGGAGTTGGGTGTTGAAATCAATGATGAAATCGCTCGATTACATTGCCAAAATAGCCGCAAGCACCTTTTGTGGCCTTGAAATAGACATTTTACTCCTATGGAGTAAGTCCAATTGTGTCAAACTTTTGGCAATTGTGCTTATATCCTTCTTCGGAGTCTTAGACTCCGTTGGGGGATGCATCCATGTCAAATCGAAGTGATAGGACTGCTCTTCTGCTTGTCTTGGTGATGCTGGTTCCCAGTATCACTCTTGCCTTCACTTCATTCAGTCAAGATTCTCTGTTGGCTGCAGAATCAATCGATTCACCAACTTCCTCATCCGCAGTACCTCAACCACCGATTCTAGTGGATGGTCTTCCACCACTATATTGCTCAGATGATGTGATTTGTCCAACACCCGTTCGTCTGCCAGATATTCCTGCTGATAGTTGGACTCACGAAGAACATCAATGGTGGTTTAGATATGGGCCAGATGATGATTGGAATGGTATGGATGACCGATTACAGTACATTCTTGCTGATGTCTATCCATCTCAATCTCCAACTGCAATTATTGCTGATGATGGGAGATTAACAGTAGCCATCATCATCGATTTCGCTTGGCACCCCGAAGAGCGGGAAATGGCACAAGTGCGAGAGATTCTTCTTGAGCATGGCTGGGTTGACCAAGAAGGGGGAGCGGCCTTTTTCACGGTAGGTGAAATTGATTCGATAATTGTAGACAAGGTTCCACAAAGCGCATTGATGGATTTGTATCATCTCGAAGGAGTAGTGGTGATTGAGCAACAGAATGTGATGGTTCCTTCCATGGCTGTAGCATCTCGTTCAATTAAGGCAAGAATCAGTGAAAATTACACCAATACGGCTGATTTGCTAGGATATAGAGGAGATGGTGTAGTCATAGCCATTCTTGATTCAGGAGTTGATAACGAACATCGCTCGCTGAATGATTTTGATGATGTGAATGATGACCCAGATAGCGATGCCAATACTTATGATGATAGAAAATGGTTAGCAGGTTTTGATTCAACTGATTCATTGAATAGTCAGGAAACTGATGGCTCGATAGATCCTGATGACACCGCAGGACACGGTACCCACGTTGCTGGGATTGCATTGGGGACAGGAGATGCAAGCCGTAACCATGTAGGGATTGCACCCGGTGCTTATCTTGTCGATGTGAAGGTGTTCACAGATGTTGGTCGTTCAAACACTCAATACACTATTTCTGGAATTAATTGGACCATAAACAACAGGAATACCGATTGGGGGAATAATGCCTCCAGCAATGGAATTGATATTATATCTATGTCTTTTGGTAGAGCACGATCGCCACTTGGTGGCCAAGATACTGGGGATAATGGTTCAGGGGCAGAGGCACGATTGGTCAATGATGCATGGGATGCCGGTATAATACCAGTTTGTGCAATGGGTAATGATGAAGCAAACTATGTAGCTGCTCCTGCATCAGCAGACAAATGTATTGCAGTAGCAGCATCTGATGATGTAGATTCTGTAATTCGCTCCGATGACATTGTCGCAAGTTATTCTAATTGGGGACCTCGCCAAGATGATGGTGATGATGATGGATGGGACGAATTGAAACCAGATGTAATCGCCCCAGGGACTGATATATATTCATCTCAGCACGCTGCTAGTGGTCCTTTCGGTGGCTCTGTCGCTCTAGCCAATAATGGTTATACTCAGATGTCGGGAACAAGTATGTCAACCCCTGTGGTGTCGGGCCTTTGCGCTTTGATATTACAAGCAAACCCTTCTTTTGAGCCAATTGATGTGAAATCTGCTCTGCAGAATAATAGTGAATTTGTAGTTGAACAAGAAGAATCCATTAATGGCCAATCATGGAATGCAAGTGAAGGATTTGGTAGAGTTGACGCAATGCTGGCACTTGATTACGCAGGCAATGGAGGCCGTTGGGTCAATCTTACTTTACCAATTAATGGAACTTGGATGGATGTAGATGATACCTATAGATTACGAGGTAATGCTTCCATCCCCTCCTCAGAATTGTTAGACACTAACAACAGCATCGTGTCGGTAAAAGTTTCTGCGAGGTATACTTACTTGAAAGAAAAGGCGAACCCGTCGCGTTGGGAGTTGGAAAATAGGACAGCTTTTTCTTGGACAAATGCCACAGGAATTGATGACTGGACGTTTGACTTAGGTCCTGAGTTGTGGCATGATGGGGCCGGTTTGTTTGTAGAGGTGCGTGCTCAAGATAATCTAGGGAGATGGTCGCAGTCAGCATGGGCTGAATATTACATTGGAGAAACCACACTTACTCTTGTTGAACCAAGTGGTCATGGCTCTGTTTCTGGAGACGTGGAACTTCGAGGCAAATACAAAGCAGTATATGGAGATAGAATAGAATTCAAGGTTGGCCAAGATGGCGAATGGCAGGTGGCTACGAGCAATATTGCCTATCCATACATGTGTGTTGAAACAGAAAAGGATGATTGCAGTGCCAAAGATTGGTCTGTATTGTGGGATTCAACAACCGTTCAAGATGGCGGTTGGGTATTATACACCCGTCTTGTTGGAGAAAATGGTTCAATTACTACACCGATTGAGAGATACATCAATGTTGACAATATTCCCTCTTCCTCGGATCTAGAACCAATTGGTGATTTACTAGTATTAGAAAATGGAATGGAAGTTGATGATGCATATGTTAATTCGTTCTTGAATGTTCAGGTTACAGTCCGTAATAGTGGTGATGCACATGCAAGGAATTTCGAAGTCACCTTGCTTGAGGATGGTTCACAAGTAGCCTCAACTACGGTAAGCAAACTAGACTCTACAAAGTCGATTAATGTTATTTTAGGCTACCATCCTAATGTAGCCTCTTCTCATGATTTAGAGGTTATGATTGACATGTCTAATGAAGAATTAGAAGGAAGGGAGGATAACAACGACATTACTCGTAGTTTTGCTATCAATAATCGTCCAAGTGGTGTAGACCTGGCTTTGCGTGAAGGTGCTGCTAGAACTAATCCCCCTATTGCTAATCCAAACGGAGACATTACATTGAATATACGGGTTGAGAATCTTGGTGCTGATCCTTCTTCAGGAGCCTCTTTTTCACTTGAATTATTGAGTGAGCTGGGATGGGAAGTACTAGAGGATAGCAGAAATTTAAACATAGTTCCAGGTGCAGGATATCTAGATGTACCTTTCACAATTCAAGAGGGGTTATTAGACAACGGAGTAACAAAGTTTCGAGCTTCGGTTTCTCTAGATAGCGGCTCTGATATTGATTTAGACAATAACCAGTTAGAGTTCACGCTTCTAGTAGATGAAGCACAATTACAAGGGGCAAGAAGTCTTGATTTACCTGACGACCACAATGTTCTAGGATTTTTTGGGGTATCTGGAGAGAATTTACTTTTCACTGGCGATGGCTCATCCCTTTGGATTCATCGCATCAATTCCCAATATGACATCATCACCTGTCTAGAATTAGAGGATGATTGGGCGGGGGAATTCTCACTTTCTGTGGGTGAATCTAACAATGCCTATGTAAGCTGGACCCGTAGATATACTGATACATTTGGTGTGACATTATCTACTCTTACATTTGCAGCAATTGATCTTACATGTACTAGCACAGAGCCAATTGATTTAATGTCACCTTTGATGTTGGCAGAAGGAAATTATTGGGGTATTGCCCTCTCTGTGAAAGATGGTGAGGCACTTATTGCTGGATACCATAGAGACCTTTTCACAGATGGGTCGTATGATGACATCACATCCATTTTTCTTCTTTCTGCAATTTCACCACTTGATGATGAATCGTGGGAACTAACTGAAGAAATAATTCCTAATTTAATGACCCCAATAGGGCAAATAGGTTCAGTACAAGTAGCACATGGTGAAGAGTTAGTTCATCTAATTTATCAGGTGACACATGATGATGGGACAGGTATAGAGAGAGTTGGGACATTCTATGCGCACGGAAGAGTGGGGAATGAAAACTGGTCATTCCGCAAATTAGTTGGAGATGAGACTTCAATTACTCAGTTAGCAGTTCTTTCAGATTCCAAGGGTAAGGATATTGTAATTCTCGCATGGCGAGAAGGTCAAGGTCATGATTCAGAACTTGTGGTTACTAGAAGTGACAGCACAATGCAAAATCAAGAGGTAAAGAATATCTCAGCACCTGGGATGTTGGAACTCAAGTTCACTAGTACTGAACGAGGGATCCAAATTTTCCATGATTCAGTAGGCCCTTCTGGAAGGCAGATAGTATATTCACTTGCTGACGCAGATGAAACGATAATTGGTACGCCTATTTCTGAAGGTGAACTAATTAATACTGGCAGGAGTTTGAAATCCGGTGAAACGCATATATTCTACCTTTCTCCAACTGGAGATTGGCGCGCTAGAATGCTAATTGACGATAGTTCAGTTGACAACTCTGGTAATGGTATTCTAGACACACTCAGAACGTTGCTAGGGCTCGATGAGCGTACCTTTGAATTGGCTTGGAAAATTGTGGCTGTTGCTTGTGCTGTTGGTTGTTTATTGATATTCCTTGCCTCTGCTGGAATTGCAACTCATCGCAAACGTTCGGGCCCAAAATTGACTGTTGAAGTTGATGATGATGATGATGATGATGATGTGCTTGATGTTGATGATGATAACATCGATATCATCGAAGAGAAAGAACCTGATAACGATATTGTGATTAGTTCGGAAGTTGATTCTGAAGAGCCACTCGAATCAGTTGATAAATCACTATCCGTTGAGTCAGAAGTTGAAGATTCTGGAAGTAAGCGCAGACGCCGTAGAAAGGCACGACAGAGTGTAGTTGATCTAGTTGCGGAGGAATTACCACCACCTCCCTCACCCGCTGAAGTATCAGAAGAATTGCCTCTACCACCCTCACCGATGGAATTAGGAACTCTCCCTCCGCCGCCGGGTCGGGACGTGACCTGTGATTGTGGTGCGAATTTCAGAGTCAAGAGTCTTGAATTGAAATATGTCAAGTGTCCAGTTTGTAGTGAAAGAATAGATTTCTGAGGTGTGAATATGTGTGGTATTTTCGGGTATATTGGGGAAAAACAAGCCGCCCCAATTTTATTCAATGGCTTGCGAAGATTAGAGTATAGAGGGTATGATTCAGCAGGGATTGCTGTATTAGATAATGAATCGATACATGTCGTTAAAGCAAAGGGTAAATTATCTGAGTTAGAACCCCTTATCCCTTCACTTCCTGATTCAGCCGTTATTGGAATAGGCCATACAAGGTGGGCCACCCATGGGGCTCCAACAGTTGAAAATGCACATCCTCATGTTTCAGAAGATGGCAACATTGCTGTAATCCATAATGGGATTATTGAAAATCACCGTACCTTGCGAGAAGGACTAATGGCAGAAGGTGTCACATTTAGTTCAGAAACAGATTCTGAGATTTTTGCCCATTTGATTTCTCGTGCTAGAAAGGATGGGCTTTCTCCATTAAATTCAGTAAAGAGAGCAACTAAACAAACACGAGGCACATGGGGTCTTTGTGTATTATTTTCTGATACCGAACAAATAGTTTGTGCTAGCAATGGTTCTTCATTATTGGTCGGTAAAGGAGATGGTGAAGCGTTTGTTTCGAGTTGCCCACATGTAATGACTAGTCATACCCGCAATCAACAGACATTAGATTTTGGTGATTTTGCAATACTTTCTCCTGGTGGAAAGATAAAGATAAGCAGGTTGGGCCAAGGATTATCGAACCCTAAATTCACGACAATTGAGGATGATTGGGGGGAGGCCGAATTGGGTAATTTCCCCCATTATATGCTCAAAGAGATTCATGAACAGCCTGAATCATTGAGGCAGTGTATATCAGGTCGCGTGGTTTTGAAGAATGGTAATGGTAAACTCGGTGGTCTTGACCTTTCTGCAAAAAAACTTCTCAATATCCCTCACATTCGCTTGATTGGTTGTGGTACTGCCTTACACGCTTGCCAGGTTGGTCGTTTGGCGATAGAAGAGTTGGCTAGAGTACCCACGCAATCTCATGTGGCTAGCGAATTCAAATACAACAATCCTGTAATTTCTTCTGATGCACTTTATTTTGCGGTAAGTCAAAGTGGTGAGACTGCAGATACACTTGCAGCAGTAAAAGAAATTCAATTGAAGGGCGGACAAGTAATGGGTGTAGTCAATGTTGTTGGCTCTTCAATAGCTCGACAATGTGGCCGTGGAGTGTATATTCATTCAGGGCCTGAAAAATCAGTTGCATCAACAAAAGCATTCTCAAATATGGTTGCGGCATTGATTATTTTCAGCATTCAAATTGGTCGCGCTAGATCGTTGTCACCATCTAAAGGAAAAGATGTAATCAAAGCACTCAATGAAATCCCAAATCAAATCGAGCAATACCTAACTCGAGTTGGTCCAATGATGGAAGTTGTTGATGCTGTGAAAGATGCAAAACATGTTTTGTTCCTTGGCAGAGGTCCTTCTGCTCCGGTTGCTCGAGAAGGTGCGTTGAAGTTGATGGAAGTTGCTTACATTCCTTGCTTAGCATATCCAGCAGGAGAGATGAAACATGGCCCAATAGCTCTTCTAGAAAAGGACAGCCCAGTGGTTGTAATCTGTCCTAATGACAAATTTAGAGATAAGACTCTCTCTAATGTTCAAGAGTGTAAGGCTAGGGGTGCTAAAATAATTCTAATCCACGATGAAGGGGATGAAGAAGCAGCCGCTGAAGCAGATATTGCCATTGCAGTTCCTCAAACCAAAAATGTACTTTCACCATTACTTACAGTAATCCCTCTACAATTGATAGCATATCATACTGCAGTTGAACTTAATCTAGATGTAGACAAACCTAGAAACCTAGCAAAATCGGTAACTGTTGAATAATTATTCAATAGAGAATTTGCAGACACCAGAATCCCATCGATATGGCCTATATCCTAGAATATGATCGGTATGTCGCATCTTGACAACTCCAATTTTTCTATTCACTGCATCTCCATTCCGGTCCATGACTAAATGAATCACGCCATCTGAGAGATAGTCCTCTATTCCGAATTCCCCATATTGGTTCTTTGATTCACCCATCATTTCACAGATGACAATTCCTGTAAGTCCCATTCTTCTAATGGCCTCAAAGAAGCGGAAAATTTCATCCCTAGGGTTTTCCATTTTTGTTAAAGTAAAGAATGCGCCCAAACTGTCGAACACAACAACCTCGAATCCAATACTGTCACGGTAATTAGCCAACTGCTTGATGAGTTGTCCCATCCAATCGACACTATCAGTCATGCCTTGGGAATCAAGTTGGACACGCAAGTCGGCAAGGTCAATGATTGCAATGCGACTGCGTACGCGTGGATCTTGGACATCCATGCCCATTCCAGCCATGTGGCTTCCTAGGCTGTCTTTTCCCTGCTCAAGAGTAACATAGATGCCAGAAGTCTTGCCTTCTAGAACTGCATTGTATAACATTGAGAAGCCGAGGCTTGATTTCATGGAACCTGAGACTCCAGCAAGTAGGACAATATGCCCCTTTGGGATTCCTCCCTGCATCTTTTCATCAAGTCCTGCTACATAGGTTGGAATGCGCTCTTTTGTGCCTGTCACCTTCAATCCCCGACACCCCCACAATGGTCCGCATGATAAACGCGCGCCCCGTCCCGTTTAGATGATGGCAACCATGAAGATTCATCTAGCGTCCGCCTCAACTCGTCGTTTTGAGGTGCTAAAAGAGGTACTCAAAGGCCTTGTTGTGGAGTTTTCTGCTAGTCCCTTAGTTAGTTTGGAGGATATTCCCCCCATTGGCATGATAGTAGGCAGTCAAGTAGAAAAAATATTGGAATCCAAAATCAATTCAGCGATTGCTGAGTTCACTCTTCAATTAGAATCTGGGAACGAAATTCCAGATTTTATTTTGGTTGCTGATACTCTTGTTGAGGACCCAGATGATATCAATGTTGCATTGGGTCAGCCTGCAGATAGAAGTGGGGCGGCAGTGATGTTGTTGCAGTTAAGTGGGCGCAGACATAATGTCTGGTCAGGTACCGCAATTCTCAGTCGTAGGAAATCCAGTTGGATAGTGGAATCCGAAGTTGAACACGCCACAGTAGAGATTGATGAATTATCCTTGGAAGCACTAACTGAATTACTAGAATCTGATAGTTGGGTCGGTAAGGCTGGAGCATACGATTTGGCAGGTGCAATGGGTGTCCATGGGCGATTGATTGCGGGTAAAGAAGAATGCGTACTTGGTTTTGCCCCAACTATTATTGACAATTTAATCAAAATTATTTAGAAATCAATGAGATTATTTCATTCCTCTTCAGATGATCTATCGTCTGGTAGTTTCAGTTTAACAATAATAGCTGCCAATAATGCTACAATCCCTGAAACAATACAAGCCCCAACCATTCCTTCGATAAATGATTCACGAGCAGATGCAATTAGCATCGCTCCTTCAGAGTTTCCCGCTGCCAGCATTTGTTGGCCAATTGTCATCGCTGCAGGGAATGATTCCTGAATAATTGATGATTGTGCAGATGCTGATCCGGGTATGACAATTGTTGATTGATAAATCTCGTTTAGTACACTACCACCTATTGCTATTCCTAGAGCACCACCAACTTCTCGACTCGAATCATTTGTTGCACTACCTACGCCGGCCTTAGATTCAGGGATAGAATCCATGACTGCTGTTGTTGAAGGCGCCATTGTCAATCCAATTCCTAGACCTAGAAGAACAAATGTGGCTGCAATTTGTGCATAACTTGTGTCAATGTCAACTAGGGTAAAGAGCCCTAATCCTAATGCCACTAGAATCAAACCAGTTGCTATGACATTTGGTCTTCCGAACTTAGCGACCAATCGGTCACTATTGGCTGCTGCTGGCATCAATCCCAATGGGAGTGGGAAGAAGCGAATGGCAGCAGATAAAGGCGAATGTCCTCGTACAAGTTGGAAGTGCAACATTTGCATAAACATGAAAGAGAACATAACAAAGAATGCCATTGAAATAGCAATTAAGCCTATTGTGAAATTTCTTTGTTTGAAGAATTCCAAAGGTAACAGGGGGTATTCTGCTTTCTTTTCCCAGTAGATAAACAATAGAATTGCGATAATGAATGTGGCAAAAGAAGCAATTATTCTATTGTCTGTCCAACCTAGGCTGGGTCCTTCAATAATCCCGTACAAAAGTGAACTAAGAACAAGTATTGACAAAAATGCTCCACCAACATCAAGCGGGCGTTCTTCTTCATCTTTAGAACGAGGTACAATAATTGCACCTATTAACAAGGCGATGATAATTACTGGGACATTGATCAAGAAAGCCATTTGCCAATCATAATTTTCAACAGCCCAGCCCCCTACGAGGAGGCCAATAGGCGCGCCAATTCCCGCCATTGCAGCCCAAATCCCGATGGCCTTTCCTCGTTCATTAGGTGGAAACACAACCAATACTACAGACAAAGTGGATGGCATAACTAATGCAGCACCCAGTCCCATTATTGCTCGTGCAAGTATTACATCAGTAGATGAATCAGCAAAAAAAGCAGTCCAAGCAGATGCAGCACAGACAATTACAAGGCCAACCTGTAAAGCACCTTTTCGACCAAATCGGTCTCCCAGTGCCCCCATGACTAGTAGAGTTCCACCAAAAACAAGTGCGTATGCATCCATTATCCATTGCAGTTCAGAATTATCTGCACTCAAATCCTTTGATAGTTCTGGTAAAGCGACATTCAGTGTGACGTTGTTTAGCATCACTATGACAAGACTCAAACTCAATACGCCAAGAATCATCCAACGGTTGCCTGGGTATTGAGACGCATTTTCCGTCATGATTTATGTCCCTCGTATGGAGGCTATGATTATTCGGGTAGCATCCATTCCCAACATCGAAGCATTCCTTCTTGAATGCTTACTGTTGAATGCCAACCTAGAGCAGTCTCAGCTGCTGAAGTATCAGGCACCCTACGAACAGTGTCTCCGGGATGGCCATCTCCAGAGATAATTTCACTTTCTGCACCTGATACTTTCAATGCAATCTCTGCGAGTTCTTTGATAGAGACTTCTTCCTTTGAACCAATATTGAATGAGGTGCCTTTCAATGAAGAACCATCTACGCCTTCATCTAGTTCCCCTAATGCCACGATTCCATCAATCAAATCTGAATACCAAGTGAAGCAACGGGTTTGTGAACCATCTCCATGTAAAGTGATGTCCCTGTCTTCAAGGCACTGTTGGAGGAAAATTGAGGAAACTTGTCCATGTTCTCCTCCCTTCAAACGTGGCCCATAACCATTGAATGGTCTAATAATTCGTGCATCAAGGCCCCTTTCTCGTACAGCGTACTGGACCAAAACTTCTCCAAGGTATTTGCTTGCACCATAAGAGTGTCTTAGATGGTGATGGGGGCTTGGGCAGATGGCTTCAGCCTCCTCTTCTAGAGGCATCACATCTTGAATTCCGTATGCCTCTGGGCTACTGGTGAAAACTAGACGGGCGCTACGCTCGCTAGCAAATTTCACGACAGTGTCAGTAGTTTTTATGTTGACATTTATGACAAGATCAGGACGCTCGTTGAAGTAGCGTGTGCCATTAATTGCAGCCAAGTGAAATATTACATCTACCCCATTCAATTTTTCTTCCGCTTTCTCCAATTTTTCAATATTGGCGCAATCCCCTAAGACAAAGTGAAAATCCGGCATTCCTTTACAATCTTCCATGTTTGCCTTACGGCCACGGAATAAATCGTCTACTACGCAGACATTGTGGCCGCGAGCAAGTAGAGATTCACAGAGATGACTCCCAAGGAAGCCGGCACCCCCTGTCACGATGCAACGCATGTTAGGCGGAAGTGGGGGTAGCGTATTGCATTATAGTTGGACAAGTTCATTTGGTGCCTACTCTCAGTATGGCTCAATGCAAGGTAATTACGGTGATTGTCCTGTATGCGGCGAGCACAAACCCCTAGAGAAATGGCATAGGCCTTTGCCCTACAAAGATAGTCTTCTCACAGAAGCATGTACAGAATGCTACATTGTGGAAATATGGCCTTTCAATGACCTCAATGAGGATTAATCATTCTGAAACACGATTGAGTATTTTCACTTTAACGATACCTTCGCTAAGTGTCATCAGGATTTCATCTCCATTATTGATGGCAAGACATGGGTCGGAATCGAAGCCATAGGCGTATGGCACGTTGAGTAATGACGCAGCAGGAAGAGTTAGTGGGCAGACATCTCGATTGATGATGCCCATTGGCCCTTTACCAGTGTATATCAGGCCCATCAGAACAAACGGAGCAACCGTTGAGCCTGAACCTTTAGGGTAGATCAGAATAGTATCTTCAATTGCAACTCCGTCAAGTGGGTGTCCTGGCTCTTCAATTACTCCACTATCTCGGTTAACATATCCAAGGTAGGTGATTGGTACATCAGTAACCAATGCCTTCCCTGTCATACTCCATTCTGATTGACTTGGCAAATTCTTTCCAGCAAGTTCACAATCACCAGTTTGGTGAATTTTGGCTGAGTAATGTGGTTCCTTAGCACGTGAGTCTAGTGTGGGTCTTGGGCCCTCAAACAAGTTAGGGTTGAAAGCGGCTGCAACACAAGTTTCGATTGGGGCGACAGAGGTTGGCATACGATTAAGGCCGCTTGTTAGATAGTGCTCTGCCTTCAGCGAGTTTGTTAGCAAGTGGTTGTACTTGCTTCGATTGTAAGGTGTGACTTCAGGGCAGGTATCTTTGAGCACAAGTGCGCCTGCTTCTTCCAATAATCCGATGGAACCATCAGCTTCTGCAAGTTCATGACTGTGCCCACTAGTAAATACCCATAATCGCTGATTTGGTATTTTTTTGCCCAATTCCATGTGGGTTCTAACTGCAGCAGCGGTTGAGCGAATTTCTCCTAAAGATGCCTGGGGGCAGCCAACTACAATGAGGTCAACTTCACCGTTTGGAGCGAGTTCAGCATATCGCCCGGCTAAATCTGATTCTGTGAAAGTGAGTTCTCCCTCGTAGTTTGATGAGGGAGCAGGTGGGGTATGGCCATCGGCCCAAAGGAGTGGCGAGCCATAATTTGCCGCTGCAGCAGTAAGTGCCTTCTTCATTTCAAAAGAGGACCACGATGGCAGGCCAGTAATGTGTGGCATTGGGCCCCAAGGTAGGTTCCAATCTGATTGCACCTGTTTTCCAATCCAATCGCCAAGGACGCTCCAGTCTGTGATGTCATTCATTTCGGCCTCAACTTTGACAAGGATGTTCGGCTGGCGATTTTCCTCTAAGTGTAGTCCCCACTTAGGTGCCCATCCAGTTAGTGCAGTAGCGAGTGCAGAAAGACCAGATTCTCTGTTGGTGATTAATTCAGTATAGGAGTTTGAGAAACATACTGCATTTGATTCAGCCCAGCATCCTACACCATCAATTTCCAAATCTTGCTCATATGGGGTGCATGAAAGGGTGGGTGAAATACCCAATTTTTCGTAAGCAAGTATAATTTCGAATTGTAATTTCAAGAAATCCTCGTAGTCAATTCCCATCTCATCGAACTTATCACGGTCGCAGCCTGCAGAATTGAGAGTGGTAGGTATAGCCACTTTTCCTACAGTATCATCACCAAGGTCTGCAAGGAAGCGTCTTAGTCCATGTCCGCCAGTTATCACTGAGACGCCACTAACGTGGGCATGGGTACATTCAATGAATTCAGTTGCTCCAGCTGAGGCGGCCAAGTCTACTACAAGGCGGGCGGCCTTCTGTTTTGTAGTGCCGAACCCTCCCTCTAGCATTTCGACAAGTGGTGCAGGGATGGCCATTGATGTGAGGCAGATGGCATCGTCCCATCAACCTACGCATCAATTTATCTTGTCTCCATTAGTATCAAGAGGGATGACTTTGTGCCGGATAAGAGGGATGAATATGACTGATGATTTTGTCAATATTGCAGGCTACCGTTTTGTCTCGATTCCCGATATAGTAGAAATGAGATGGCCACTACGAGATTTCTGTGTAGATCTTGGATTAAAAGGTACAATTTTGCTTAGTGAAGAAGGAATCAATTTTTTCCTTGCAGGCACTCAAGAATCGATAAATCAGTTCATTACACATATTGAAGAGGATGAAAGATTCAGAGATATTCCTTTGAGAATTAGTTATTCAAACCATCAACCATTCAATAGAATGCTAGTACGTCTGAAAAAAGAAATTATTTCTATGGGTCATGATGATGTAAAACCCGCAACATTCACAGGCCCCTTTATTTCTCCAAAGGAGTTCAAATCTTGGCTTGATGAAGGCAAAGAGGTAATCGTACTTGATACGAGAAATGGTTACGAAATGAGATTAGGGAAATTTGAGAATGCTGTAGACCTTGAAATTGATACCTTTAGGCAATTCCCCAATGCAATTAAGCAACTTCCAGAAGAGATGAAAGGTACACCAGTGGTGATGTATTGTACTGGCGGTGTTCGTTGTGAGAAGGCTTCTGTAGTGATGCTTGAGGAAGGTTTTGAATCAGTATACCAACTTGAAGGTGGAATCCTAGGATACTTCGATGAGTGTGGTGGTGCACATTGGGAGGGCGAATGCTTTGTCTTTGATCGAAGAGTAGGATTAGGTCCTGATTTAGAAGAAACAGCAAGCGTAGTCTGTTATGGCTGTAGAGAGCCACTATTACCCAATGAGCAGGAATCTGATAACTATGTAATCGGAGAGCATTGCTCCTATTGTGCCCTTTGAAGCAATCATTTCTTTGCTGCAAGAGGTTGCCGCCAACCTTGGCCAAAAGCCCGATTTGATACTCTAGGTGCTGGCGGCATTTGCCACCTTTTGTGCTCATTGGCATGTAGGCGTTCAAGAATCCAATCAACCATCTCTTTATCATGGCCTAATTCAACCAATGTAGAGGCTGAGGCACCAGCTTCAATATGAGATTCAAGTATTGAGTCAAGTGTTTTGTAAGGTGGAAGTGTGTCTTGATCTAATTGGTCTGGCGCAAGTTCAGCAGAGGGTGGTTTGGTGAGTGTACTTTCTGTGATGGGCGGTTCCCCTCCAAATCGCCCTGCTTCAGAGTTGATGGCGTGGGCAACAGCATACACCTCATTTTTGTAGAGGTCACCTAGAGGTGCGTAACCTCCAACCATATCCCCATATAGGGTGCAATAACCCATTGCCAATTCAGATTTATTTCCTGTAGTGATTGCCATGGCGTTCCTTGAATTAGCCAAGGCCATGACCATCATTCCTCTAAGACGAGATTGTATGTTCTCTAGAGCGATAGGATTCCCCCCTTCCAATTCTTCACTAAGTTCTGCTTCAGCGGCATCGTGAAGTTCACTGATTGAATGAGTGTGTAATTCCATCCCAAGTGCTTCAGCAGTAGCTTTGGCATCAGCGAGCGAGTGCTCGCTAGAGTAGCGAGATGGCATTGCTAGACCTAGGACGTTTTCAGGGCCTACGGTACGACAAGCGATAGCAGCACATACAGAGGAATCAAGGCCTCCACTCATTCCTATTACAAGTCGTTCAATGCCTGATTTTTTACAGTAATCACCTAATCCTATGGTAATAGCCGCTAACAAATCAATTCCTGTTTCAGGATTTGCAGGGTTACTTTCAGCGGCAACAGACTCCACATGACAAGAGCATTCGTCACAGCATTCTCCGGCAGGCCATGGAAGCCAGCGGCCGGAATCTGGATCTTCAACATCTACTAGGAACACCCCCATACACCATGCCGGGGCTTGGGCCAAACTACCATCAGGCCACGCTACTAGAGAGCGCCCATCGAATAATAGGTCATCATTGCCCCCAACTTGGTTGCATAAGAGATAGGGGTGACCGAGTGTTTTGGAAGCAGCCCTAACTACATCACTGCGCATTCCTTCTTTGTGTAAATGGTAAGGAGAGGAAGAGAGGTTGACTGAGAGGGCGAGCGGCTCACCTTGATGTTGCCACGCCGCAAGTTGTTCAATCGGGTCAGCATCATAATCAGCAGGTACTTCACCCGCATGTTGCCACGCATCTTCACAGATTGTTACCCCAATTGATAGAGTATCAGAGAGCCGTAGAATCCCTGGGGCTTTATCAGGTTCAAAGTAGCGCAGTTCATCAAATACATCGTAGGTAGGTAGCAGTTGTTTACGAGTCGCAACCTTCGCTTTTCTACCCGGTACAAGGCGCATTGTGCCATTGGCTGGAAGGTGACGTTCTGAAGTTGGAGGGAGAGGGGTTCCAACTATTAGCGGAATTGGAGTTTCGATATTTGCTGTGACTTCAGCACACTTCACCACGAATTCAGGGTCTAGTAAAAGATCACGGGGGGGATAGCCAGAAATTACCAACTCGCTAGTGATTGCCATGTCAGCCCCATTTTTTGCTGCAAGGGCTACTGCACGTTCAACTTCGGCAGCATTTCCTTCTAGGTCTCCTACTTTTGGGTTGAGCTGGAGTAGCGCCACAACCAGTCCCATATAGTCACCGCCGAAGTATCAATCATTCAATCTTTGCAACATTGTTACTTGGATTTAATCACCCTTTTTTTCCGCCTCAAAAATTTTCTTATTGGCATTACGATTACAAGTAGGAATAAGGCACAAACTGCTAATGCCACAGAAGTCCAAGCGATATTAATGGCTTCATCAGTATGGGTGTCAGTTAACATTCTAGCCATGAAATAGCAGGCGATTGACAGGGTTAACAGCACTGATGAAATCTTTCTCCCACGCCGTCGGCTTTCAGCGACGAATTCTTGGTCGCTCATCTCTAGGGTCGCCATCTTGAACGGTCAGGCAACTTACTGGGCAATAATACCCTCGGCGAAAGCAAATGACTAGGACTAAGAAAAAACCACAATCAATGGCATGCTTTACCATATTTCTTGAGACGCCAATAGTTGTATGGCCATGGAGTTAGGAAGCCAACTAGTAGCATGAATGGGATTGCGATTGGATTCATACCTAACTCACCTCCAGTAAACAATAGATCAGTAATTTCCATTGCAATTTCCATCATTAGCATCGAGATGAAAGACATTCCCAGCGCGGTAGAAAGAGCATTACCCCAATCCATGCCACCTTCATGCATGATGTATGTCTCAAGCATGACGCTAGTAATTAGGCCGTTAATTAGTGGTAGAATCAAAAGGAGATAGTAAAAACTGCTCGTGCTAGTAATTGTACTACCGATGTCGTAGTATGAGTACGCTCCAAGTGTGAGAAACTCACCTATTGAGCACCCAATCAAGCACCATTTGGTATTGTGGGCAGATGTCCTCCAAACATCGCCATCATTCCAATTGAATTCAGGCTCACCGATAGTGAACCCACACTCCTCAATGGCAGCACCCATTTTACCAGAGCATGCCCCCTCATGATTGACTACTGCCTTGCCTACTTCAGCCTCTACTGAGGTGACGCCTTCAACCGCTTCAAGTGCACTTGTTAGGTTGCTCACGCACCCTCCACAAGACATTCCCCCGACCTCGAAAGTAGTGGTCTCCATGCTCCCTGCGGGGTATAGTCGGTGTTTGAACCCGCCGCATCCTTGAAATCGGGACCATAGGTCCCGCACGCTATGACCGTCCCTAGGCCCGCGGGCGAACTTGCTCCGGTCACTCTTGAAGAGTCTCTGATGGAGACTTGGCGCACAGAGGGGACATTCGATAGACAGGTCACCTCTAGAGGCTCGGGATTACCATTCATTTTCCTCGAAGGACCACCCACCGCTAACGGAAAACCAGGGATTCACCACGTAGTTGCTCGCACCTACAAAGACCTAGTTTGTCGCTGGAAGGCGATGGAGGGATTTTTCGTTGAGAGAAAAGGTGGTTGGGATACTCACGGCCTACCTGTAGAGATTGAAGTTCAGAAGCGACTCAATCTGATGTCAAACGAAGCAATAGAAGAGTTTGGCATGGCGGAATTCAATGAGGAGTGCCGTAAATCTGTCTGGACCTATGAGGATGCATGGCGCAAGATGAGTGAGCGCATGGCGTTCTGGGTAGATCTAGATGACCCCTATGTGACTCTGCACGATGAGTATGTAGAGTCCGGTTGGTGGGCTTTGAAGCAGATGTTCGAGAAAGACCTGCTCTACAAAGGTCACAAGATTTTACCATATTGCCCTCAAACCGGTACATCCTATTCTTCACACGAAGTTGCTCAAGGATACAAGGAAGTCGAGGAGCCTTCAGTTTACATCAAATTCAAACTTGAGGATGATGATGCATCAATTCTAGCTTGGACTACCACACCTTGGACCCTTCCAGGAAATGTTGGTTTGGCAGTTGGTCCCGATGTCATCTATGCCCGAGTTCGTGTCACAGATATGCCACAAGGTTGGGATGGGCGAGGCGGAGCAAAGATTGGTGAAGAACTGATATTAGCAGAAGATTTGCTGTCTGAAGTTTTGCGTCATCAAATCGAAGTGGTCGAAACCTTCCCCGGCTCAGAACTTGTTGGCAAAGCCTACGTTCCACTTTTCCCGGATGCAGTTGATAGAGATGGTAGCGAGACTGCATGGACAGTTGTTGGTGCAGACTTCGTGACAACTACTGATGGAACAGGTGTTGTCCATACTGCAGTTATGTATGGAGAGGATGACTACATCCTTGGGATGGAAGTAGGATTTCCTGCTCAGCACACTGTAAACATGGATGGACGTTTTATTGCAGGTACTCACAATTCACTAGATGGCAGATATGTCAAGGACTGTGATGATGACATCATCGATTTACTTCACTACGACAACCAGCTTTACCGTGAGAAGATGTATATTCACGATTACCCACATTGTTGGAGGACAGGTCACCCCCTACTATACTACGCCATGGATTCGTGGTTTGTTCGCATGACTGCGGTCAAGGATAAACTGCTTGAGTTCAATGACCAAGTTGAATGGGCACCTGCAAATATCGGTACAGGAAGATTCGGAGAGTGGCTTCGAAATGTCAAGGATTGGGCTATTTCACGTGAGAGATACTGGGGGACTCCACTTCCAGTTTGGATTTGTCCAGACTGCGAACACCAGCATTGTGCGGGCAGCCGTGATGAGTTGAGAGAGTTAGCAGTCGATGCATCCAAAGTAACCGATGACCCGCACCGACCGTTTGTCGATGAGGTGGTTTTGCACTGTCAGGCAGATGGGTGCAGCGGTGAGATGGTTCGTGAGCCATACGTCATGGACTGCTGGTTTGATTCGGGTTGCGCTTTCTTTGCTCAGTGGCACCATCCGTTTGCAGGCACCGAGAAATTGGAGCAGAATTTCCCAATAGACTACATCTGCGAAGGTGTTGACCAGACTAGAGGCTGGTTCTACACATTGTTAGCAGTGAGCACAACCGTGTTTGATTCAATTTGTTACAAGCGCTGTTTGAGTCTAGGCTTAATTCTAGATGCTAATGGTAAGAAGATGTCCAAATCACTTGGCAATATTGTTGACCCATGGGACCACTTCAACCGAGAAGGTGCTGATGCAACTCGCTGGTACATGGTGACAGCAGGTGCTCCTTGGAGCCCACTGAAGTTCGACCCGAATGGTGTAAGAGAGACTTACGCCAAGATGTTCCTCACACTATGGAATGTCTACAAGTTCCACGCAAACTATGCCGCTTTGGATAATTTCCAGCCAGGGGATAATTCACAAGAGACCCGCGCACCACTTGACAGGTGGTTACTATCTCGTCTCAATGCAGTAGGCCATTCATACCACGACCAGTTTGAGAGTTGGGACTTCCACAAGGCGTGTCGAGAATTGGAAGAATTTGTTGTCAATGATCTTTCCAACTGGTATGTCAGGCGAAGCAGAAGAAGGCTTTGGGATGATGCAGAGTCAGCAGACAAGTTGGCTTGCCAGCACACATTACACGAAGTGCTTGTGACAGTTTGCAGACTGATGGCTCCCGTTGCTCCATTCATGGTTGACAAAATTCACAGGAATTTGGTAGGGCAATCAGTTCACATGGCAGATTGGCCTCTTGGCACTTCTGGTGACCCTAGAGATTTCAATATCATACACACTCCTGGAGAAGTGCGAGGCCTTCCATGGAGAGATGAAGAGCTTGAGCAACAAATGTCCCTCACGCGTGCGCTCGCGGAGGCGGGCAGGCGCGTGCGTGTGGATTCGAACCGCAGACAGAGGCTACCTTGCCAAGCAGGATGGCTTGTTGGTGGGCCCGATATTTCTGAATTCCACGAGATTCTAGCTGACGAATTAAATGTTGAATCTCTAACTACTGAGGATGACTTGGATAAATTCCAGCGAATCGAAGTTGTGCCTAACTGGCGTGCACTTGGTGCAAAGTGTAGAGCAGACTTGCCTAAGGTCAAGGCTGCACTTGGTGAGGCTGATTCAGATGATATTTGGGCTGCAATTCAGGCTGGCAGTTGTACGATTGAAGGTTTTGAGATTACTGAAGAAGATGTAGAGGTCAAGCGAGTTGAGAAGGATGGTTTTGCTGCAAAAACAATCTCTTTTGGAGAGGGTGATGATGCACAAGATGTTACTCTAGTGCTTGATATGACTACTACGTCAGACCTGCTTTCAAAGGGTCTTGCAAGAGACATTATTCGTAGAGTTCAGCAGAAGAGGAAAGATTTGGATCTAGATGTTGATGCTACCATAGAACTGAGCGTTTGGCTAGGCGAAGGAAATCCCGAACTGAACCCAGATGATTGGGCTCACGTCCAATCTGAAACACGGGCAAAATCAGGTAATTTAGAAATTGGTAGCGGGCCTGATGATGCTGATTCTTTCACAATCGATGATGCAACAATAACATTCAATCTAAAATGACGGCATTTTCAATTAACCGTCTAGATTTTACTAGTGTCATTTGTTTATTCAAGATGCTGCACTGAATGCGAATTGACTCATTG
>PVBE010399777.1_pt1 | contig 25894 bp, 23 predicted proteins | sample 1631181 | NCBI WGS metagenome assembly PVBE01 (sample SAMN08397723, study PRJNA350692) | Marine metagenome, whole genome shotgun sequencing project. | isolation source: water | place: Pacific Ocean | collected 2012-04 | reverse complement strand
TAAAAAACGGTCGCCTTATGGGGGGAATATTGATGCTACGTAATAAGTATGGTGGTACTTTCTCTATCGATTATATGGTTGTCCGACCAGAGTTCAGACCTATATCTATTGATTTTAGCCCTAACGCACAGGCTTACTCCTACCAGCTAAACGAGACTCAACAAAATCGTGTCTTGAAATAATATAACGAGGGGATATTTATGTATAAGATTCGAAAGTATAGTAAAAAAATTCTGAAAGTGCTGCTCGCACTGGGGTTGGCCACGACGATGCCATCCTTGACCCTTGCAGCCGAAGATAGCACGATTGAAGAGATCATCGTCACGGGCACAAAACGTGACCAGTCGGCACAGGACGTTCCCATTGCCCTGACTGCAATTTCAGACGAAGAACTCAGGAATTCATACCGCACAGATATCATGGCCCTGACCGAAATGGCGCCGGGCGTCGTCATCGGGCAGATGGCTGGTTTCCGTGCGGTTACGGGCGGCATCCGGGGTACAGGCCAGAACTCCATCCTAGTGACCCAGGACGCATCCGTCGTGCTGCTGGTGGACGAAATGGGCATGTCAAATGTACAGGCTCAATTCGTGGAAATGTTTGATGTTGAGCAAATTGAGATCTACCGTGGCCCCCAAGGTACCCTGTTCGGTAAGAGTGCAACCGGTGGCGCCATTGCCATCACCACCAAACGACCGGTAATGGATGAGTTCTTTGCCGACATGTCGGTTCAATACGGTACCTTTGATGGTGACGCAGTGCCAGATACGTCAGTCATCAATAAGTATCGTGTCGCGGTAAATGTACCGCTCACGGATACACTCTCCATGCGCCTGGCCGGCATCTGGGATGAGGATGACGGTTACTACAGTAACTCCAAGGCCGACTCAAGTCTGAAAACGGGTATACTGGGTGTATTAGGCGCGCCCCTGCCTCCGGAAATGGATACCCCTACAGTGGGCCGTGGTGAAAATCTTGGTGGCACTGATGTGTTTGCGTCAAAGGTCAAACTCCTGTGGCAGCCTACCGATAACTACGAGGCCTATTTTATCTGGTCCCACCTGGCTGACCATTCAGGCTCCGTGCCGGCTGTTCAGGAAAGTGAAGACAGCATGCTGATACCACTCTTTGGCTTCCCGCCCGCACGCGATAACTTCCTCGAGACCGGTTCCAGTAATGCCTGCCATGGTCCAGCCTTCTGTGTAACGGACGGCCACCAGGTCGATGTGGAGCAATATCAGCTCTTCCAGTCCTACACCATGAATGATCTCACCTGGAAACTCATCTGGGGTCACCGGGAAATGTCGGAGATCCTGCCCAGCAGCTATTCCGGAGAGGCCTGGGCGGCCCTCTTTGATGCCAGCCGCAACACCAGCAAGGATTCACAGCAGATTGAACTTCGCGTGTCCTCGAGTTTTGATGGACCCTTTAATTTTGTCGCCGGCGCTTCCTGGGTTGAAGAAGAAGTGCATATGCTTGCCTATGCCACAGTCGGGCTCTCGAGTATCTTGGCTTTCGTAGACGACGACCCCAATAGCGGATCTCCCGGTGGTCTATTTGATATACTTGGCGGGAACGCTGAGGGCATAACTATGCTCAGGCCTGATGGCACGCTGAATTTAGAAACTGACAACATTAACGACCCGACCATGACGGGCGCCTCGCAGGAAAGGAAAACCACAGCCTTCTACTTCGATTTCAGCTATGACCTCACGGACTTGTGGACTTTCACCGCCGGTGTCCGCCACACCAAGGATGAAAAGGACTTCTTCCGCCGGCAAAACGCGGGTGGACCCTGTACTGCTCTCACACCGGCCAAGGACGCATTTATTAATGCCGATACCGGCGCCTGCGTGGATCGTCGGTCAAACGCCATATCCAGGGTAGGTGGTGGCTTCACCATGAGAGATGCTGCCGACTTCTATCTACCACACGATGACAGTGTCTTTGGTATAGCACTGCATACCGGTGCAGACTGGACTGAAACAACCTACCGGGTACTGGTTGACCGTTCTATCCTCGAGAATTCAATGGTCTATGCCAGTTATTCAACCGGTTTTATTTCCGGTGGCTTCACAGAAACCTGCTCTTCACTTGCAACCTGTCAGCCATTTAATCCGGAAACCAATGAGAACTGGGAACTCGGTTTCAAGGGGCAATTTATGGATAATACCCTGCAGACGAATCTGTCTCTCTATTTCACCAAGTATGAGGACCTGATTCGCTCCCAGGTATTGCCCTACACCAATGCTTTCGGCGCCCTGACCCAGGAGACGGTCAATTTCAACGCTGGTGTATCGGAGATTACAGGTGGAGAAGCCGAGATCACCTGGTTTGTCAGTCCAGCCCTGAAACTAGACTTCAATCTCTCTTTCCTTGATCACGAGTATAAGGATTTCACCGTTGATGGTGTGGACCTGTCTGGCTTCGAGGTACCCTTCTCGCCGGATCTGCAATACAGTGTTGCACTCACCTATGAACATGACGTTATGGGTGGACAGGGTTCGGTGGTATGGAATACCAGTCTCAGTCATCTGGATGAGAATGAAACCTCGGTCTTTAACTCGCCCTTCACACAGATGGACGAGCGGGATCTCTGGGATGCCAATGTCACCTACTACGATGCTGAAGGTAAATATCGCATCGCCTTCTGGGCCAAGAACCTGACCGACGAACGCAGTCGAAACGGCGGTAACTCAGTGAGTGTTCTTTGGAACATGACCAACTATGCGCGACCGCGTTCATTTGGTGTTGAATTCGGCGTTCATTTGTAAAACCAGCAAGAACTAAAAAAGCCCGCTTAGCAGCGGGCTTTTTTTTTGCCTGTTTGCGTTGCGAACCTCGTCCCACTATTCTTGACAAGTACAATACAATCAGGCTTGAAAGCTGAACAGATCAGCGTCAGAAAACCAAAATAACTAATAGAAGGAATTCCCATGGTAACCGTTGAAGAACTCGTTGAGATCGAATCAATCAAGAAACTCCGACACCTTTATTCACACTTCTTTGATGGCCAGTTTCCCGACAAGATGGCGGAGCTCTTTACCGCAGATGCCGTATGCGAGTTTGGTCCCGACTATGGCGGTGACTGGGTGGGTAAGGAGCAGATTCACGCTAATTTTGATAAATGGTCTGAGATGGAAGGCCCGCAATGGGGTGTGATGCATTCGGTGACCAACCCATGGATAACTCTCATCGACAGCGAAACAGCCCATGGCCGCTGGTACCTGCACGACCTAAGGACCACCGAGGGCATTGAAAACCCGCTGATCCTTTACGGCATTTATGATGACATCTACAAGAAGGTTGATGGTGAGTGGTATATCCACCGCACCCGCATCGATTTTCTGTGGCCGAAACGGGATGTTGGTGAGCCGAGGGTTTTTTAAAGCTGATCGTTATAAAGGGTTGAACGGCATTTACTAAGGTCATCCCGCCTGCTCTGAGTTTAGAGCTTGTCTCCCTAAGCCTAGAGCTTGTCGCTCTGGGCGCAGCTGAAGAGCCTCGTTTTTGAGATCCTTCGCCTGTCCTGAGCGAGCACCAGTAAGTCGAAGGAACTGAGCTCAGGATGACAAGGGCGGCTCAGCATGACCAAGATAGTTCAGACATAGGTTGCTTTAACTGAAAGCAATTTCTTCCAGGTACCAGCCCGCTCCTACAATTTCCATGGAACCATTGTTTGGCTCTCGCTTCTCCCAGGAATCTGGATCAGACTGATACTCGCCCAGTAGTTTTTCTGCGACCTCTGCATCCTCAACCTCAAATTCATAGATCGTCATGTAGCCGGACGGCGCATCACCGAGAAACCCCTTCTGCGCCTTAAAACAGCGAACCGAAGTAATGGCCGGACAATTAAAAGTGTCCTCTACATGATTACCGAGGTACCACTCATTGAACGCCTCTACCTTGTCCTTTTTTGGTTCCACCAGTCCAACCAACACGAGTTGCTTGCCCATCTCCATCTCCTCAGCTTTGTTTACAAAGTTCAAATACTGCCATAGATTCATTCTACTTGCAGTCAGGCACGACATCAGTCGCAGTGATAAGAGCCCAAGTGACTTGCCCCAGGACTCAATAGCCTATATCTTTATCCTGGTTTCTATACAACCGTACCGATCTGAAACCGGATAAATACTAAACGGATTTTCCGATTAACCTTTCACAATAGGAGTGCAAATGGGCGAAGAATTTTCCTTTATTAACTTCTGGAACGACCATCATCCAGATAATCAGACCCGCTACTACAACCACCTGGCAGAATTCGTGCTGGACGATGCCGGTATTGACGAAGCCATGCGTGGCACACCCCTCGCTATGACTTCCTGGATAGCGGGCGACGGATCACCAAGATCCATCGCCGTACCATTCGCATTGCTTGACGATGACTACGTCTATTTTTCCGCCACACCGGCACAGGCCATCGTAAAATCCATCAAGGAGGATCCACGCATATCCATGTGCTGGGCCTTTGGTGCTGGTGCAGTCACCCTGCGTGGCCAGGCAGAAATCATCTCCGATGATGATGACCTGACCACAATTGTCTGCGATGAATCTGCTAAACAACGATACCCGGGTGATTCCAAAATGGCAGACAAACTTGCTGCCAAGCTCAAGTCTGAGACCCGTGTCTCCATAAAAGTCAGCAAAGATAAATTCATCACCTTCAACGGCGCTAACCTGCCACGAGACTAGAAAGTAAATCACCAGAGAAATTTCACTGAATTAGCGAACCTCTGACAATACTGAAATATCGCACCAGAGTTTCCAAAGGAGAGAATAATGACAGAAGTGCAGAACAAGACTGGTTGGAACACCTCTTATCAACTTGATGAAGGTGGACTGTGGCGGACACTTGTCAAGAGCGGTCACGCTGGCTGGTGCTGGGCGACGGGCGATGGCGCGTCAGTGATGGCCATCGTTTCACCGGTATGTGTAAATGGGGATATTTACCTAACAACGATAGAGGGGCGCGCAAAGACTAACAGATTGTTGAAGGACCCAAGATGCTCACTGACGATGTACCATGAAACAGGATCTGTAACAGCCATTGGTCACGTTGAGTTTGATACAAGACCTGAGATTATGGTGATGTTCCTTCAAGGCCTTCAGGAGCGCGTCTTCGGCGCTGCCCATGACCTTGCCTATACGCACTTTAAGCATATGAACAGCCCGGACCGCTGGATCTGCAAGTTCGTTCCAGAGAAGTATGTGACCTTCGATGAGGAGAAATTCCTAGCGGACTGAAAACGAGTTTGCGCCTGTTCGGGGCTAGAGTATCTTTATCCTTATTATCACTAGCCCCATCATGTAATCCATCTTCAGAAGGGGCTCGCCGCTAACACCAAATTGCTTCCTTTTGTCAGCAATCGAGGATTAATATTCATTTCTGCTGTGGTAGTTTATACAACCCTGGTGAGTAGCAAGGTCAGCGCCCACATAGACCAAATAGTCTCCAAAAAAATTAGTTTCTCTGTACAAATAGAGTACCGAATGTACCTGGCGCAGGCCTCCTGGCATTCTTTGCAAATCTTCAAAATATGTCCAGGCCTACTTTTCCTTATCAGTGACTAGCCTGTTTTCCGCGTTGATGAAGTATTTGCTCTTCAGGAAAATTGAAATTTCTTTATCATTCAAACGTTGAAATTCATCGCCAATCATGTGAATAAAACGAACTGGCAGTGGCGCATGCCCCTTCAAATTCTTGTCATTCGCATCCGCCCTAAAACCAATACGAAGCACACAAGTTTCAATAATATATTTACCACAATTCATCATCACTATTTGGACATTAAAATCATACAATGAGCGAGCCTGAGATATGTTTTCCTTCATCTACTGATTTCTATACAGTGACTGACTCAAAAGCCCCTCAAACTAAAAGAATATCTGGAGACCCACATGAAACTTCTCTCCCCCCTGAAAATAGGCTCCATTGAGGTAAGGAATCGGATTGTTTCCACAGCCCACGGCGCCTTCCTTGAATTCTATAAGCCAGGCGATTCCGGCGACCGCTATATTGCCTACCAGGAGAGACGTGCCAAGGGCGGCGCAGGTTTGATCATACTAACGGCCATGCACGTTCATCACTCGGGTCAAAATACCGGCCACTTTGTTTACGACAGGGATGATATGCCTGCCAAGTTCAGGCGTATCTCAGACGCACTCCACCAACATGGAACCAAGACTATCCAGCAGCTCTTTCATTTTGGTGCCCAGGGCAAGTCCGATGGTCGTGATGACCTGACTCCCTTATGGTCTTTCTCTGGAACACCGTCTACTGAAGGTGAAGCTTCCCATGAGATGACTAACGATGAAATAGAGGAAATCATTCAGGCGTTTGTCGATACGGCTGTAGTTGCAGTTGAAAATGGCATGGACGGTGTGGAACTGCATGGCACCCATGGCTATCTGATTCAGCAGTCTTTCAGTCCCTATGCCAATAAACGAACCGATATCTGGGGTGAACGACTGCATTTTGCATCGACGCTGGGACAAAGAGTAAGAGAGGCCATTGGTCCCGAGCCAGTGCTGGGTCTTCGTATTTCTTCTGATGATTTTATCAGGCCCAAGGCCGGTGGCCTGGGTCACCATGGCCTCTGTGATATCGCTGCAGACCTGGTTGCATTGGGTCATTTCGATTATCTCAACCATTCCGAGGGAGCCGGGGGTGCCCACTATGCAAGGGCCATCGGATCCTATCGACACCCCTTTGGCGAATATCTGCCACTGACAGCAGGACTGCGATCCGCCATTAATGCTGCCATTCCAGTCATAGGTGTTGGCAAGATCCCGACGCCTGACCTTGCGGAACAAGCCCTTCAGGACAGTGACTGTGACCTGGTCGGGCTCACCCGGGCGCAGATCGCCGACCCGGATTTTGGCCAGAAACTGATGGCTGGAACGCCCCAGTTGATTCGAACCTGCACCGGCTCCAACCAGGGCTGCATTGACCGCCAGCCGGGTCCTTTCCCACTGACCTGCTTCCAGAATCCTGAGGTAGGCCAGGAGTACAAACTAGTGCCCCTTGTACAGGTCAGTGAACCTAAAAAGGTGCTGATCATCGGTGCCGGTCCGGCAGGGTTAAAGGCAGCGGAACTGGCGGCACGCAAGGGGCATGATGTTACGCTGGCGGAGGCATCGGACCGCATCGGCGGGCGCCTTAACCATGTGGCTGAAATGGGTGATGCCGCAAACCTGCTGACATCTATCAGTTGGCTGGAACAGGAACTGGACGGTCTCAAGGTCACGATCCTTACGCAGACCATCGTTGATATGGCATATATCAGGAATTTTGATCCTGATTCAATCATTCTGGCAACCGGTGCCGTCACCAATGCGGAACTGGCGGCTCGCTCTGATAAAAGCATACCGGTGATCAGTTCCGATGATGCGATTACGGGCACCCTTGAGGGCAATCAATTTAATATCAAGAATACCCGCTCACTCGTCGTTGACCTCAAGGGCACCACTGAAATCGGGCTGGTCACGGAGAGCCTGGCCAAACGCGGGAGCCAGGTGACGCTGATAACGTCCTTTCCACAGTACGGACCCAGTATCGGATTTACGCACAGCGCTGATCTGCAGGGAAGCCTGCAAAAAATGTCCTGCCTAATTGAAACCACGACCCAGCTTATTGCCATCGCTGAGGGCAAGGCTGAGACCCGGCACCCCGTCACCGGTATACAAAGCAGGCCCTTCGACTTTATCGTTGCTGGCAGCCATGCGCATCCACAGAATCACCTATACCATGAGATAGAAAACCAATATCCTGTCATCATGGTTGGCGATGTAGTGGCCCCACGAACTGCCATGGAAGCATTCCGGGAAGGTGACCGGGCCGGGCGTACCCTGTAACCCCGGGAATGGGGTAAGCTATTCGACCAAACCAGCAATGGCGCGCAAGGAGACATGATGGAAAAAGCTGACTTTTATGCTGATACCCGGACGGACCTGAAGGGTCCCCTGGACGGCATCCGTGTACTGGAAGCGACGACATCCTGGGCAGGGCCAATGGTTGGTTGCCTGCTAGGCGACTACGGCGCCGATGTCATCAAGGTAGAAAGTCCCGATGGTGAAGTCATGCGCCTTTTGACACCCCACCTTGACGGTCCCGGGAAACTGCCGCTGATGAATGAGATGGTCAATCGCAACAAGCAGAATCTGAGTCTCAATATCAACAGCGAGGAAGGCCGGGAAATCTTCATCAAGCTTGCCCAGAGCTGCGATATAGTGGTGGAAAACTTCAGACCGGGCACGTTGCACTCCTGGGGGCTCGGCTATGAACATCTTAGAGAAGCAAAGCAAGACATTATCTATGTTTCAGTAAGCGGATTTGGACAGTACGGTCCCCACCATGACCAGGCTGCCTATGACCCGCTGGCACAGGCCTTTACCGGCTGGATGTCTCTCAATGGGGAAGTGGATGGTCCACCCGTCAAGGCACCCACATTTCTAGCCGATGACCTGGCAGGTCTGCATGGGGCATTGGCAGCACTTGCTGCACTGCATCACCGAAATCAGACAGGTGAAGGCCAGCATATTGATGCCTGCATGGTGGACAGCGTCCTCGCCTTCAGCAACATACTCCCCAGCTCGGCACTCCTAGGTCTACCGGTAAAGAAACAGGGTAACGAGTTTCCGACCGCTGCCCCCCTCAATACTTTTGAATGCAGGAATGGGTGGATCTATCTGGCCGTCATGCTGGATAGTCACTGGAGTAAGTTTTGTGAAGCCATGCAAAATCCGGAACTGGCTGAAGATGAACGATTCACAACAATCAATGCACGGCTCGAGCACCGGCGTGAACTGAACCAACTGGCCAGTGACTGGTGCAGGGAGCAGGATCAAAACGAGGCAGTTGAATTACTGGCGGAAGCCGGTATTCCCGTCGCACCGGTAAATGATTTTGAAGCCGCCGCCCGCAGCGAGCATGTGTCTGAACGTGACATGATGCAGGAGGTCGAGCTGACGGATGGCAGCAAAGCACCCCTCACGGGCCCCGTTGCCAAATTCTCCCGCACACCAGTCACTATTCGCACACCGGCACAGCCAATTGGTGCACAGAACGGGGAAATATTGTCCGAACTTGGTATTAGCGAAGCAGAGCAGGAGCAGTTGCGCGAGAAAGGTATCATCTGACACCTCTTTATTTCCGCTTCAGCACACCAGCAACCATTACTAACGTTCATGATAAGGGGCGTTTGCAGAAAATATCTGGACCAGGTATCGGTATGCTATCCTAACCCGCATTAGCTTCAATTGTTTTAAATTCAACAGCAGGGCATTTATGAAAATCGGCACCTTTTCTACCTTTATGTCACCCCTTTGCACGCCAGAGATGATTGGCAACTTTGCACGCGATGCGGAGAATGCAGGGCTTGATTCACTCTGGATGGGTGAGCATGTGGTTTTGTTCGACAAAACTGAGATCCCCTACCCCGGTTCCAAAGATGGCAAGCTGCCTGTCCCGGAGGGTGGTGGCATGCTCGATACGGTAGCGACCATAGGCTACCTGGCGGCCTGCAGTAAAACGCTGCGTTTTGGTACGGGTATAACGCTGTTGCCACAGAGGAACCCCCTGTATACGGCTAAAGAATTCGCCACCCTCGATTGGCTCACCGGAGGACGCATTGATTTCGGTATCGGTATCGGCTGGTGCAAAGAGGAAGTTATCGCCTGTGGTTACAGCTTTGAAGACCGGGGTAAGCGCTGCGATGAAATACTCGAAATGCTAAAGATTCTCTGGACCGAACCCACCGCACAATATCACGGCAAGTACTATGACCTCGAACCTTGTCACCTGGACCTGAAGCCCATTCAGAAGCCACACATTCCCATTATCGTCGGTGGCCACAGCAAGGCTGGTTTTCGCCGTGCGGCAAAATACGGTAGCGGTTGGTATGGCTTCCAGATGAATGTAGAACAGACGGCACAGGTCCTGGTTGAACTCGATGCGGCCCTCGCAAAGGAAAACCGCAGCCGCGATGATTTTGAGCTTGTCATTACACCCCCCTACCGGGTCTCCGCCGATATGGTGAAGGCCTACGCTGACCTGGGTGTTGACCAGCTTATCGTGCATCTTGGCAACCAGGCAGCTGAACGTATTTCAATGCGCCTGGCTGAACTGGAAACACTTGTTTCAGCAGCTGCCTGAAGCCAATATAAAATAGCCACCATGCGCCTGAAAACCAGAGAGCTCATTGCCTTTGCCCTGATCAGTATTCCGCTTGCCATGGGGGGTCTGCCCCTTAGCATCTATCTGATTCCCTACTACACGAGTGAGCTGGGCATCAGTCTAGCGTCCATTGGCATCATCATCCTGCTGACAAGGGTAACGGACGTCATCACTGACCCGCTTATTGGCACCCTGTCGGATGCAACTCCGGATCGCTTTGGTCGCCGTGGCATCTGGATCATTTTTGGTCTACCGGTCATGGGGTTCTCAACTATCGCGGTATTCAACCCGCCCGAGCAGGTTAGCCATCTCTACCTCTTTGTTTCCGTGGCACTACTCTATCTAGGCTGGACACTCATCAGCATTCCCCTGTCCGCATGGGCTGCTGAACTTTCACCTGATTACCACGAACGGTCACGTATCACCGGTGCACGGTCAGTAGCAATGAGCACCGGTTTGCTGGTCGTTATGTCAATGCCGCTGGTGCTGAACTATCTGGTCGGCCAGGGATTTACCTCTCTCGCACCTGCTCAAACGGGCAGCCTGCAGCCAATGCTGAGAATAGTCGCCTGGGCAGCCCTTGGGTGCCTGTTTGTATTCGGCCCTCTACTGCTATTTGTAGTCCCCCACGCCAAATTCAGCAAGAAGAGCAGCATCAATCTCCGAGAGGCGCTGATCCTGGTCTGGAACAACAAACCATTTATGCGCCTGCTCGCAGCAGGGGTGACCAATCACGTGGGCTGGTACTGCATCAGCACACTCTATGTCTTCTTCCTGTCCCGCTATCTTGGCGCAACAACCCAGGAATGGTCCGCACTGCTGGTCGTCTATTTTTTGTGCGGCATGATCGGCACACCCCTCATCGTTCGACTGGCATCAAAAGTCAATAAGCACAAACTGATGGCATCACTGTCCCTCTATATGATCGCTGTATTCTGTACGGTTCTACTCATGGCGCCAGGTCAATGGAAGTACTACATCTTTATCCAGATTTTCTGCGGCCTCGTGGCAAATGTTGGCAATGTCCTGGTTCCATCCATGGCGGCAGACGTCATTGATCTGGACACGCTGGATAGTGGTCAGCAACGGGGCGCCCTGTTCATGGCACTCTGGGGTACCGCTGACAAGATCGCCCTGGCAGTTGCTGCCGGCGTAACCCTATCCTTCCTGCAGTTCCTTGGTTTCGACCCATCCACTGAAAACGACCTCCAGGGTCTTAAGGCACTTCAATACACCTATACCCTGATACCGATATTTTTCCTGTCCTGGTCAGCCTGGATTATCTGGAATTTTCCTATTACCAAGGAATACCAGGAAGAACTGAGAGCGCGGATATCATCTGAGCAACTGCGGGTTGAGTCTTGATGCCCCGTGTGGAACCATGATTAGACTTGGCAGTAGCTTCAAACAAAACGAACAAACGGGAGCAAATTAGTGTCCGAACCCTATTTTCCACAACTCATATTTGCCAGCCCTTCCGGGAAAACACCCAGGGTCATGATCGCTCCACCACGATATATACAGGGGGACGGGGTTCTCGATGACCTTGGACGCTACCTTTCCCTGATTAAGGCAAAGCGATCTGCAGTTCTGATATCAAAACGGGGATTGCAGGCAGACGGTATTCGAATCCTTGCAAGCATGAAAGCTGCCGGGATTGAGTCAGTGATAGCCATATTCAATGGTGAATGTTCCAAAGAGGAGGTTGCGCTTCATAAAAACACATTGCAGGCAGATTCAGTTGACTGCCTGATTGCAGTCGGTGGGGGTAAATGTATTGATGCAGGCAAGAGCATCGCCTACAAACTGGGGGTGCCTGTGGCGGTGGTGCCGACACTGGCATCTAATGATGCCCCCTGCTCTGCTTTGTCCGTTATGTATGGCACAGGTGGGGAAGTAACCGACGTGGAATTCTTCCCGGACAATCCAGCACTGGTCGTTGTAGATACGGGCGTTGTCGCCAGGGCTTCAGAACGTTACCTGGTCGCAGGGATGGGGGATGCGATGGCCACCTGGTATGAAGCGAGGGTATGCATCGATAACCCGAACGCCATGTCGACGATTGGTGGCCGGCCCACGCTCGCGGCATGTGCCATAGGAGAAGTCTGCGCAAAAACGCTTTTTGAAGAAGGTGTGGTGGCCTGCGCCTCTGTACAGTCAAAATCCGTATCCGAGTCACTCGAGAAGGTCGTTGAAGCCAATACATTGCTGAGCGGCATCGGGTTTGAAAGTGGCGGGCTTGCGGTTGCCCACAGCATAGCCCAGAGCTATGCCTTGATTCCCGTTGTGCATGACAATTACCTGCACGGCGAGATGGTGGCAATGGGGACCCTGGCACAGGTAATGATGGAATCGACGGATGAAGCAAATCGTGTAGCCCAATTTTTTGCCGCGGTTGGCCTGCCGATACATCTCGGTCAGCTTTCCCTTGATGCTGACAATCAGGATGATATCAAACTCATAGTCGAGGCAAGCATAGGGAATGCAATGGTGCACAATATGCCCATGCCGGTTACAGCAGATCTTATCCGCTCATCAATTCTCGGCGCCCATGAACTTGGTCTATCGGTTACCAGCGAATTCGGAGATCAGGCCTATCGCAGACTCCAGGAATCTTGAAGCCGACGGTTTATATTCGGTCAAACAGGGCTATCAACAAGGCAGGATTGTAAGGAACAGATGATAAACCCAAACACACCCATAATCGTTGGTGCCGGGCAGTTGCAGCACCGAATCAATGAGCTGCAGGATGCGATTGAGCCAGTCGATCTCATGCTCCAGGCCTGCGACCTGGCGGAAGAGGATTCCCAGTCGAAATTATTGGACAAGGTGCAATCGGTCCGCGTCATCCGCGGCATGTGGCCCTATGAAAACCCTGCCCGCTATATTGCCGAACAGATTGGTGCACCGGGAAGCCAGACAGTCGGGACGGTTTTTGGTGGCAACTACAACCAGGTCATGGTTAACCAGACGGCTGAAAATATTCTGGCGGGTGAGCTGGACCTTGTGCTGATTGCCGGGGCGGAAATTGGTTACAGTCAGGCAAAGGCCAGGAAGGCTGGAACTCGCGTTAACATGCGCAAAACACCCGGGACATACGATGTGCTGTTGGGTGGCTCGCAACAGAGTGAACACCACGAGTACGAGATCGCCAAGGGAATTCAGACACCGATTCAGGTCTATCCAATCTACGAAAATGCCATCCGTTTTCATCGCGGAGAGAGCATTGAAGATCACTCGCGCAGGGTGTCTGAGCTCTGGTCTCGCTTCAATGACATAGCCCGGGACAATCCCCATGCCTGGATTCGAGAAAATATCAGTGCCGAGGAAATTCGTACAGTGTCAAAGAGCAATCGAGCCGTCAGCTTTCCCTATACCAAGTTGATGAACTCGAACAATGCGGTGGATATGGCCGCAGCACTGATAATGTGTTCTGTTAAGAAAGCGAAACAACTGTCCATCCCTGAACATCTATGGGTGTATCCCCACGCGGGGGTTGAGGGTCGCGATCACTTCAGTGCATCAGTGCGAGACAACTTCTACTCGTCTCCCGCTATTCGACTGGTGGGCGAAAGAATTTTCGACCTGGCGGGAACCAGCGCTAACGAGCTTGATTATGTTGACCTGTATAGTTGTTTTCCGTCAGCTGTACAGGTAGCAGCAACTGAACTTGGCCTGTCTGAATTACGACCTTTGACGGTCACAGGGGGGCTGACGTTTGGCGGCGGACCTGTCAACAATTACGTGATGCACAGCATCGCCAGAATGGTGGAACTGTTGCGCGCATCCCCGGAGAAGAAGGGGCTCATCACGGCGAATGGTGGCAACCTCTACAAGCACGCCCATGGAATCTATTCCGGACAGCCTCCGGAGAAGGACTTTCAGCGTGTTGACGTGCAGGATGATATAGATGCCCTACCGGCGCGCGAATGTCTGCCGGAGTTTGAAGGAGACGCCATAATTGAATCCTATACCGTCATGTACGGAGGTCTTGGGCCATCGGTTGCACACATTGCCTGCCAGACCCCTGAAGGCCAACGCGTGTGGATTAATTCTGAAGACCCTGATCTGATGCAGGCAATGACGGGAGAAGAATTTTGTGGCCGGGAAGTCACCATTGATCAAGAACAATGTATTGGAAGCGTTAAATAGGTTCACTTGTCCCGAGCCATGCTAGCTTCTACAATCATCTACATCACGAGTGCAAGATTTTCTTTCTTATTTTGCTGTTAAAAGGTGGAACTCAACCATGGTATACGATCCCCGAATTCCAACGAGAGAAGATTGCGTACTGCAAAACCTGTTGCAGAAATGGGCAGAGGAAAAGCCGGACCATGTGGCGTTTGTTTTCGATGATGGCACCGAATGGACCTGGTCAGAAACGCTTGAGTTAATTTGCCGCGTTGCGGCTGGTTTCCTAACGGCAGGGGTCAGGCAGGGTGACCATGTGCTGTCCTGGCAGCCCAACTGCAAAGAGGCGGTTTTGACCTGGTATGGCCTCAGCTATATAGGCGCAGTCTATGTACCGGTTAATATCGCCTATAAGGGCAACCTCCTACAGCATGTGATCCAGCTATCCAATGCCAGTCTAATGATCTGCAATAGCCAGTTAGCGCCGCGGCTGGCCGATATCGATGTTGGAGAAAAGTTAACTGATGTAATACTGACCGGGGAGCCGGTCGAACTCGATGGGCTCAAGATCGAGTCCTTTAGCGACCTGATGGAAAACGAAGGCAAGATCGATCAGGAATTTCAGGTAGAGCCCTGGGACAGCATGTACATCATCTTCACGTCCGGCACCACCGGTCCTTCCAAAGCGGTTCTGTCATCATATATCCACGCCTATACCACGTCGCTCAATGGGAATGCAGATGTTACGCAGGAAGACAGGATACTGGCTAATCTGCCCCTCTTTCATGTCGGTGGCACTGTGTTTCTATACCTAGCAGCGGTCCGGGGCTGTACCACCGTTCTCGCGGACAGTTTCCGAACAGACGAATTTCTTCCTATTATCCGCCAGCACAAGATCACTTATACCTGCCTGCTGGCAGCTATGGTGCCTTTCCTTTTGAGAAGACCGCCTGACGACAGAGATAAGGATCATAGCCTGCTAAGGGGAATAGTAATCCCCTGGAACGAAGACGCGAAGGCAGTCGCGGAACGTTATGGGTTCAAAATGAAAGCCGTATTTAACATGACCGAGATCTGTTCGCCCCTCGGCTCAGATTACAATCCAACAGTCATGGGGGCCTGTGGCAAACCTGCTAAAGATATTGAAGTAAGAGTAGTCGATGAAAACGATTGCGAGGTGGCACCCGGAGAAGTGGGCGAACTGATCGTTCGCACAGATCGACCCTGGGCAATGAACCACGGCTACTACAAGAATCCAGAGGCAACGGCGGAAGCATGGAGAAACGGCTGGTTCCACACGGGAGACGCCTTTCGCTACGATGAGGAGAATAATTTCTTTTTCGTCGATCGCATCAAGGATGCAATTCGGCGCCGCGGGGAGAATATTTCATCATTTGAAGTTGAATCAGAGGTGACAGCCTTCCCCAGTGTTGGTGAAGCTGCAGCTATCGCCGTGCCAAGTGAATTCGGTGAAGATGACGTCATGATCGTGGCGGCACCTGCCATCGGGCAAGAACTTGATCCAACCGAATTGTTTCACTTTCTTGAACCGAGAATGGCTTACTTCATGTTACCCCGGTACATCAGAATTATGTCTGACCTGCCGAAAACGCCAACCCAGAAAGTGCAGAAGAACCTGCTCAAGGAAGCGGGTATAACTGCTGACACATGGGACCGGGAAGCAGAAGGTATTAAAGTAAAGCGGGAAACGCAGCGCTAGTCTTGAAATGGTACTTGTTCGATGAAATTTGATAGTTTGGATTGAATAGTCTGGCACCTAACCTTCTGTGGCGCCGGCCATCCATGGGCTCGGCGCCCCCACCGTTCCCGCGTCTCGGCGACCCCGTCCTTCCCTGGCGCTAGCCACGTCAGGTCAGGCACCAGACTATTCAATCCGGGAAGTAAGTATGATCTATTACAAATATCGCACGAGATTGGGAGGAGTCGGGCGGATTAACCACAACCCGCTGATTCATTCCAACTTCCAACAAGGCAATGAGGGAGCATTATTGTCCGATCAAGGATAGTTGTACTCTTAGTTTCCCTTAAATTCAGGATCTCTCTTCTCAAAGAAGGCGCTTATACCTTCGTCACGATCATCAGTCCTCGCAGTTAGCATATATTGATCCGAATCCATGTGCATGATGGCATCATCCAGGGCACCACTCACAGCATTGATACTTTGTTTGATCATCTGAACAGCAATGGGTGGTTGTCTGGCGTATTGTTCTGCAAGTGCTCTGGTCGCATTTTCAAGTTCTGTCCGGGGAACCACTGCATCGAGAAAACCCCATTCGAGCAAGGTCTGAGCCTCTTCCCTTGCGCCCAGCATGATCATTCTCTTCGCTCTAGCTGGCCCAATAAGGCGTACACAAAGTGGAAGTGCATGCCATTGCAGGTTAATACCTAGATTAACTTCCGGGTAGCCGCAAAAACATTCATCTGACCCTATACGAAAATCACAGGCCGTTGGAATACAGGCACCACCACCAAGGGCTGCACCATGAATAGATGAAATGGTGACCTGGCTTATTTCAGTGATAGCACGGATCATCCTGGCGCCAAGCGCCGCCGATCTTCTTTGCATCACCATGCTCTGCTTTACCGTTGGCTGCTTAAGATCAGCACCGGCACTGAAATGCCGGCCCTCCCCCCTGAATACCACTACCCGGGTTTGTTCGTCATCGAGGAAGGACCGGGATACCTGCTCAATTTCCTGCATGATTCCAGGATTCAGGGCGTTCATGGTCTCAGGACGATTCAGCACCACCGTAGCAATTTGGTCTGTACGTTCTACTCTTATGAATTCATACACCATGTTGGTCTCTCCCTTGCCAGATACCTGTGAAGAATAAACTACCCGTTTCGCCATACGCAATATGTCCGATATGGTCTTGAGAAGTCACTAACCTTTAGCCCGCTAGAGCAAAAAGGCCATCAAATGCATGAATGTTGTATTATCTTCCAGCAGAAGAAAGTGCCAAATTAACGAGCCACTCAATCCAGGTGAAACCTAATGCCGAAAGCAATTCCGACACCAGAAACAATCAGTGCTGACTGGTTAACCGAACAGCTGCGGAAAAATGGCCATGCTGACGCCAGCGTACGTGACTTTACGCTGGAGCGGATAGGAACCGGTCAGTCCGGCATGTGCATGCGAATAACATTGAACCTGCAGAGTGAAAGTACGACAGCGCCCCGGTCCCTGGTAGGCAAATTCCCAGCGGACAACCCTATCAGCCGCGAGACAGGTGTCGTAATGGGCACCTACGAGAAGGAAGTTACTTTCTATCGTGACCTCGCCCCTCAACTGGCCATTTCATTGCCTACCTGCTATTACAGTGACATAGACGGTAAGGGTCCCGACTTCCTGATCCTGATGGAAGATATACACCAGGGCAGCCAGGGTGACCAACTGGCAGGCTGCAGCCCAGAGGTTGCACATGCTGCCGTACTTGAACTGGTCGGTCTGCAGGCGCCAACCTGGTGTGATGCATCAATGCATGACTATGTGGGTTACCTGGAAGATACACCCTTCGCCGATATGAGAACCTTGTACAACGAGGGTCTGCCAAAATTTCTTGACCGCTTCGAAACCAGCCTGGCCGAAGACGAAATCGAGATCATCAAGGGTATGGGTGCGGCCGAGTCATGCCCCATGTATGAACCTTACCCAAAGGATTTATTCAGCCTGGAACACTATGACTACCGCCTCGATAATTTGCTGATCAGCAACGACCTGTCGCCACCGGACATCACTGCAGTTGACTGGCAAAGTGTCAGGGTAGGCAAGCCACTACATGACGTTTCCTTCTTTATGGGCAGCGGTCTCGAACCAGATGCCCGTCGCGCAGTGGAGGAGGATATTATTCGTGATTACCACGCGGCACTCATCAAAGCGGGAATCGCTGATGTAAGTTGGGATCGTTGCTGGCTGGAATATCGCCGCGGGGTCTTCTCTGGTTTTGCCCTGACGGTGGTCGCCACGGCGCTGGTGGACCAGACCGAGCGCGGTGACCAGATGTTCCTTACCATGGCCAGACGTCACGCCCGCATGGCTATAGAACTCGACTCCTGGGCATTTCTGCAATAGCTCCTGAAATAGCTCCTAAAATAAAGGACCCACACTATAGTGTGGAGGTTCTACAATTCCTCAAGAAAGCTACAAACCATCGCATTAAACTTCTCTGCGGTCTCGATGTTGACTATGTGGTTGCCCCCTGGGATAACCTCATAGGTCGCGTCCGGGATTTTTGAGGCCATGACTTCAGCAGCACGAAGAAAAGGCTTGTCAAATTCGCCAACCAGCACAAGTGTACGCATGGATATATTTGCCAGGTCATCGATCACACCCGGTGCAAGGGCTGAAACCTGACGTCCGAAGTGGGCGATGCCCGGCACACCCTGAGCAATGATTGCTGCCGCTGCTGCCTTCGCTGCAGGAAGCTCTGGATCTGTCCCGATGCAGGTGGCACCCGCCTTACCATTGACGAAGTCTACAAAACCCCGGTTTTCAAGAAAACTCGCAGTCCTCTCAACCTGGGCAGCCCACTGCTCCTGCGCCTCCGGCTTCTTGAAACCAGGGCCGCTGTCAACAAGCAACAGGGCTTCAACACGGTCGGGATACTTCAGCGCGAAGTGAAGTGAGCAAAGTCCTCCGAATGAGAGACCGCCAACGACTGCACTCTGTCCCGGTGCTGCCCAGTCAAGCACTGCCCGCAAATCATCTACGACCTGCTCAATAGAGTAAGCAGAGGCATCGTCCGGCGCGTCTGAGAGGCCGTGACCACGATAATCCCAAAGTACGACCCGCCTTCCCGCTGCGACAAGCGGTTCAATCTGTCCGCGCCAATTCTCATGGGTCGTACAGAAGGCGCAGGACAGTACAATGGGCTTACCCTCTCCATGCGCCTCTACATACAGTTCCGCACCATCGCTTGCCTTGACCCTTTGCGTTTCCAATCGACCTCTCCCAACCAGGCATCTACCTGACAAAATTGAATTTATGATGCCAGAAATCGCATCATTTACCTCGCCGCAATATACAGAAACTCTGTAGGTAAAAGAAGCGCAGGGATCCAAACCTAGTCATCGCCGTCAGCGGTGGCGGTGGCGGTTCCGGTACTGGTATCGCTGCTATGATTAAAGTCGTACGCCACACACCGCCCAGGACAAAAATTACCGTGCGCTGGAGAAAAGTTGGCGACCTGGCAACGGCAGCAGTTTCAAATGTTTATTTCCCGCTCGCCGGGTGATTACCATACGTCCGCTGACACCTTCAGTTCCTCGACAGGCTCACCATTCAACAGATGCTGATCAATAATTTTCACCACGTCATCTGCAGTTACTTTGCCATACATCACACCCTCAGGGTAAACCAGTACGCTTGGACCATGTTCGCAGATACCCAGGCAACTGGTCGTACTCAATTTCAGTTTCCCCCACAACTCTCTTTCACCGAGCTCATTCGCAAAAGCTTCGGCCACCGAACCGGAGCCACGCTGCTGACAGGATCCCTTGGGATCGCCTTCTGGTCGTGAATGCGCGCACACTAAGATATGTTTTTCTGGTCTTGCCATGATAATACTTCCAGTTAACTAATTTGATTCTAATATATCACGAGGACTCATCTTTTTCCTCGGACCCGCTTGCGATTCCCTTGTGCCGGCCGGACAGGATCTGAGACACTTGTGAACCAGCGCCATTGAAACTGTTTACGCCACACATCCGGCACATGGCAAACCACAAAAAAGGAAAACAGCATGACTGACAACCGACAAGTGATCATTGATTCGCTGCCTGAAGGAAAACTGCAGGAGTCCAATTATCGAATTGAGACGAGCCCCGCTCCTGAACCGGAAGCAGATGAGGTCCTGTGCCGTACCCTGGCTGTCACCATCGGTGCTGGAACCAGAGCAGGCTTGCAGGGCAGTGCAAGCTACGCAGGCGCACCCAGGACAAACATTGTCATGAATGGCCTCGGCGTCGCGAGGGTGGAAAAATCAAAGGCTGATGGTTTCAGCGAAGGTGACCTGGTTACCTGCTCATCCGGCTGGCAGGACTACTCTGTTCACAAGGGAGAAATACTAACCAGGGTCGAAGATGATATTGACCCTGCCCACTACCTCGGCGCCCTGGGTACAAATGGGCTTACGGCCTATTTCGGCCTGCTCAGGGTCGGCGAGCCCAGGAGCGGTGAAACGGTCCTGGTATCCGCCGCCGCAGGATCGGTGGGGCATCTGGTCGGGCAAATCGCAAAGCTAAAAGGCTGCAAAACGGTTGGAATTACCAGCACTCCTGAAAAGTGCCATCTGCTCGAAGACAAACTTGGATACGATTCATCCGTGTCCCACAGGTCAGAGGACTTTCGCCAGGATCTCAAGGCTGCCTGCCCGGCCGGGGTTGATATCTATTTTGACAATACGGGTGGCGATATTCTTGGCCTCGCACTGTTTCGAATGAACGAACACAGCCGCATTGTGTGTTGTGGTGTCGTCTCTCAATACGACACGAGTAATCCGGCGGGTGGTCCGCGGGGAATACCTGGCCTGCTGGTCAACAAGAGAATTCGAATGCAGGGATTCCTGGTGTTTGACTATCTGGCTGAATACGCCAATGCAAAAGATGAAATTAGGGGCTGGATTAAATCCGGTGAACTCAAGCCCATTAACGACGATTTCCAGGGGCTGGAGAAAGCACCAGCCGCCTTTGTTGACCTCTTGGCGGGCGGCAATGTGGGAACGAGAATTGTCCGGGTAGCCGACTAGTCCACTTCACTATTGACCGGGTTGATTGACCGGGATCGCTAGCACAGGGCAGTTCGCTCCGCGCACGACCCTCTCGGTCGTACTGCCACGCAACGCATCGAGAAACCCGTCATGCCCAGCGGTCGGCATAACAATCAGGTCTGCGCGACAACCCTTTGATGCCTGCAAGATATTTTCTACCGGGTCACCCCTGGTACATTGTATGTTCCAAATCCAGCCTTCACGGTCTACCGTATGCAGGTCAGGCATATCAGACTCACTGCCCACGTGAATCGCTGTGAACCTTACCTCTTCAAGGTTCAGACTGGCTGCCAGGGAAGCCGCCGTATCAATAGCCTGCCCGGGATCAGGATCATTGTCGACTGGAATGAGTATTTCGCGCAGGGAGATCCCGCCATCATCCAATGAAACAAACCCCTCGACACCATGGGGAAGAAAAAGTGTCATCTCTCCTGATTCCCTGGCAATCGGCTCTGCGATAGGTTTGTTCAGCCATCGCATCCGACCCTGGTATTGATGTGTGGCAATGACGATAAGGTCAGCAGGTTTGCGTGACAGGAAATAAAGTACTGAAACAACCGGGTCATTATCCCGGCCAATATTCTTTTCAACCTTGACACCGAGTTTGGTAATAGCACTTCTGGAACTATCCGGCGGCAGTTCTCCCCACTTCTCCAGCATTTCGCGAACACCAGGAAAAGAGTCCCAGTCATATTCTCCATTGTTCGCCTGCACATTGAGGATTTGAAATTCTGACCTGGTAATAAGTGCCAGTTTTAGCGCATGGGCAAACGCGACCTCGCTGCTTTCTGAGAAATCAGAGGGGTGAAAGATGCGTACTATTTCTTGATTCTGCGCCACTGTTTCGCTCGAAACTCTTCTTCTCAGCTCTGCTGGTCTAACCACTCATCATCACTATCTTCAGAAATGTCCGCAAATAGAGGCGTAGACAAATAGCGCTCTCCTGTATCCGGCAGCATCACACAAATATTACTGTTCGCTGGCGCTTTTTCTGCAACGTTAAGTGCCGCTGACATGGTAGCCCCGGATGAAATGCCACAGAATATTCCCTCCTGCACGGCTAACTGCTGAGCCGTGCTGATAGCATCTGCATCGTTAACAGGGATGATTTGATCTATTACTTCCGGGTCGAGGACTTCAGGAATAAAATCCGGCGTCCAGCCCTGAATCTTGTGTGGCGCCCATTCGTTACCAGATAGCATTGCCGCGCCTTCAGGCTCTGCACCAATAATCTTGATATCTGGCCTCGCGGTTTTCAGTACCTGCCCTGCTCCCGTAACAGTACCGCCCGTTCCCCAGCCACTGACAAAGTAGTCAAGTTCCTGTCCGGCAAAATCCAATAGGATTTCTGGCGCGGTCGTATTTCGGTGATACGCCGGATTGGCAGGGTTCTCAAATTGCCTGGCCAGAAACCAGTCGTGTTTGCTGGCAAGCTCACTGGCTAACCGAACCATACCGGTTCCTCGTTCCGCAGCAGGGGTCAGAATAACTTTTGCCCCCAGTGCCTTTATTATTTTTCGACGTTCAACTGAAAAGGTCTCAACCATAGTTGCGACGAATGGATAGCCTTTTGCCGCACACACCATCGCCAGTGCTATACCAGTGTTTCCGGAGGTAGCCTCTATAACGGTCTGCCCAGGCTTTAAAGAGCCATCTTTTTCAGCCTCCAGAATGATGGCTATAGCAAGCCGATCCTTGACTGATGCGAGCGGATTGAATGCCTCCAGCTTCGCGAAAATGTTCTGATTAGAAGGCCCCACGCGATTTATTTTGACAATTGGCGTGTTGCCTATGGTTTCCAGTATGTTGTTGTAGATCATTGTTTTATTCTGCCTTCCGAATTCAGGGGCAATTAGCTTATGCAAAAATGCCAGTGGTGTCGAGTCAACTCCCTTACATGACTGCCCACGATCCTCCCCGTATTGAGTGGGCTCACAAAATGTGTTCTATTCCCTATTCAAAACTGACATTCAGGAACAGATTATGAAACTAATTCCGCTGATGACCATGGAAGCCGAACTTCGCCAACCTGCCGACAGCATTGGCGCTGGTCCCCTGGGCACACGATCGGTCACCGAAGTAATGGGCGGCTCATTTTCTGGTGAACGCCTCAAGGGCACGGTACTGAGACCAGGAGCAGACTGGGTATTGATAGGTGCAGACGGCCTGATCCACGTTGATGTTCGAATAACCCTCAAAACCGATGATGGTGCACTGATCTATATGCAATATCCGGGCAAGTTGGTACTAAACGACAAATTCACTGAAGCCAGCCAGCAAGGCAAAGATATGCAACTGGGAGACACCTATTTCATGACCCAGCCAAGGTTTGAAACGGGTAGTGACGACTATGCCTGGTTAAATTCTATTGTTGCTGTGGCAGAAGGTCGCGTCCTGGGCGGGGCCACTGGTGTCGAATACCAGGTGTATGAATGCCAGCATGACTAGATAACAGGATCGCCCATTAACATACACATTTCCCGAACCAGGAGAGCAACATGTCATCAATAGAATTTGAAGTAGAACTGAGTGAGATCGAGCAGTCGGTGCAGGAAACGGTGCACCGCTTCGCAGAAGAAGTAATGCGACCAGTGGGGCAGGAACTCGACAAGATGCCTGACCCGCAGCAGACGATTGATGCTGATTCGGTTGTCTGGAGGGCCATGGAACAATACGCGGAACTGGGCATCAATACCCTCAGCGCGGAAGACAATGACCTTTCCCCCGTTGAAAATGCTCGCCTGAACGCGATAATTCACGAGGAAATGGGTTGGGGCGATGCAGGGCTGGCCATGACGATGACAACACCGGGTGGTGGCATGGTTACCTGGCTTGCGAATATCAGCGGCCGGGAGGAGCTAATGAACCGGTACGATGGAAGCAACCTGGAGGAACGTGGTTGCTGGGCTATTACCGAGCCTGATCACGGCAGTGACACACTGGCGCTAAACCAGCCACACTTTAGCGACCCTGAAATCAAAGCGAACTGTATAGCCGTGAAGGATGGCGACGAATATGTTATTCGCGGGCAGAAATCCAGCTGGGTGTCAGGCGCGCCCATTGCCACGGTAATGGGACTTTACTGCACGATAGATGGTAATCGTGGATTTGAGGGCGGCGGTGTGGCGATAGTACCGCTCGATTTGCCTGGCGTCTCCAAGGGTAAACCCCTTAATAAGCTTGGCCAGCGCTCCATGCCCCAGGGAGAAGTGTTTTTTGATGAAGTCAGAATCCCCGCTGACTATATGATCGTTGACCAGGATGCCTATAAGATGGCCCTTCAGGGCACCCTGACCATGGCAAATTCATGGATGGCCACGACGTTCGCCGGCGTAGCCCGGTCAGCCTTTGACCTGGCCAATGCTTATTCAAAGGAGCGAGTTCAGGGGGGCAAGCCAATCTGTGAGCACCAAAGCGTGAAGCTGCGACTGTTTGATATGTTCAGAAAAGTAGAGACAGCCAGCACATTCGCAAGAAAAGTATCAACCATCAACAATGGAACCGACCGGGGTCAGTTACACCATGCCATCGCCGCTAAAACTTATTCAACGCGCGTTGCCTTTGAGGTCGCCAGTGAAGCGCTGCAGATTTTTGGTGGCAACGGTCTGACCAAAGAGTACCCGATAGAGAAAATTTTGCGCGATGCCAGGGCATCCATGATAGAAGATGGCTGCAATGAGGTGCTCAGCATAGTGGGTGCTGAAGACCTCTGAACAGGACGCAACCAGCCCGTTTGGTGACCGCAAGACGCAAGGGTTCAACGCCTTGCCTGAAGTGTCTGATCAAGATGTTTACACAAGAATCCAGATTCCTCATACTCTCGCCGAACTCAAAAGCCGCCAGTCAGATTGGCTGGCTAATCAACAAGGGAAATAGATGGATATTAAAGACAAGGTTGCTGTGATAACTGGTGGCGCTTCCGGACTGGGAGAGGCTACCGCAAGGCGTATTACCGGAATGGGAGCGAAGGTTTCCATATTTGACTTGAACGAAGAGAGAGGCGAAGCACTTGCCGCAGAACTCGGCGACAATGCCGCATTCTTCAAGGTCAACGTCACCAGCGAAGAGGACGTGGAGCAGGCTATCACCAAGACCATTGAATCATTTGGTGGCATTCACATCTGCTGCAACTATGCTGGAATTGGCAGTGCCGTTCGAACTGTTGGTCGAGATGGTCCCTACCCGCTTGACCAGTTCAAGTATGTAATTGATATTAACCTGATCGGCACCTTCAATGTACTGCGACTCGCAGCCAACGAGATGTCGAAGAACGAACCCTTCAATGAATATGGCGGTCGTGGCTGCATTATCAACACTGCTTCTGTTGCAGCTTTTGAAGGTCAAATCGGACAGGCAGCCTACAGCGCATCCAAGGGTGGCGTGGTTGGCATGACGTTGCCTATCGCCAGGGATCTTTCCAGTATGGGCATCCGGGTCAATACCATTGTGCCAGGCCTGATCCACACTCCACTTTTTGATGGCGCACCACAAAAGGTCATCGACTCACTGGCAACCCAGGTACTCTACCCCAAGCGCCTAGGGGAAGCGGACGAGATTGCCCTGGTGGCGGTCATGCTGATGGAAAACGAGTACATGAATGGTGAGAGTATTCGTATGGATGGCGGCATCAGGATGCAACCGCGCTAGCCCGGACATTTCATGAATTATCCGGGCAGGCAGTTCAATCCGGGAATATCATCTCGATTATTTCCCGCGCGGCACGAAAGGGGGTCATCAAACCAGCGTTCACCCGGGTTTCCAACTCGGGATAGGCCCCCTTCAGCCGTTCACTGGTTTTAAG
>PVBE012372456.1_pt1 | contig 25899 bp, 18 predicted proteins | sample 1631181 | NCBI WGS metagenome assembly PVBE01 (sample SAMN08397723, study PRJNA350692) | Marine metagenome, whole genome shotgun sequencing project. | isolation source: water | place: Pacific Ocean | collected 2012-04 | reverse complement strand
CGCGCGGCTGGTGGATCACGGCCCGGCGCTGCTGGGCCTGACCACCTCATTCCACCAGACCTGCGCGGCTGTGGGCCTGGCCCGCCAGGTCAAGGCGCTGTCCCCGGAGACTGTCACCTGCCTCGGCGGCGGCAACTGCGAGGGGGAGATGGGGCGCGCTCTTGCCGCGGCCTTCGGCGACGTGGTGGACCACGTCTTCTCCGGTGAGTGCGACCACGCCTTCCCCGCCTTCGTGCAGCAGGTGCTGGCCGGCGACGAGCCCGCGCCCGGACTGCACCAGGCGCCCCAGGTGGAGGACCTCGACGCCCTGCCGGTGCCCGACTTCTCCGACTACTTCGAGACCCTGGAGCGCATGGACTATGCGGCCGCCGTACGGCCGGGGCTGCTCTATGAAAGCTCGCGCGGCTGCTGGTGGGGGCAGCGGCGGCACTGCCGCTACTGCGGCGTCAACGGCACCCGGCTCACCTTCCGCGCGCGGTCCGCCGAGGTGGTGGCCCGGGAGCTGGAGGCCCAGGCGGCGCGCCACGGCGTGCGGCGCTTCGAGGCGACCGACAACATCCTCGGGCCCAAGGACACCGCGCCGCTGTTCGACAGGCTGGCCGAGCGGGGCGAGGGCCAAAAGCTCGATCTGTTCTACGAGGTGCGCTCCAACATGAGCCACGCCCAGCTCGTCCGGGCTGCGCGGGGAGGTCTGACCTGGGTCCAGGCCGGCGTCGAGGGTCTGGATGACGGGCTGCTGCGCGCCATGGACAAGGGGGTCACCGGCCTGGACAACATCCGCTTTTTGCGAGACTGCCACGAGATCGGCGTTCGGCCGCTGTGGATCATCCTGCACAACATTCCAGGCGAGGATCCCGCGGCGTACCGGCGCATGACCACCCTGGCGTCGCTGCTGGAGCACCTGTCACCGCCCGAGCGTTGCTACCCCGTGCGACTGGACCGACACAGCCCGTACCAGGAGCGGCCCGAGGAGCTCGGCTTCGGCAGGGCGCGGCCGGCCGCCGCCTACCCGCTGGTCTTCGACTTCCTCGAGCCGGAGCAGGTGGCCGGCCTGGCCTACTACTTCGAGGGGGATCCAAAGGATCCGGCGCCCGCGGAGGAGATCGAGGCGCTGCAGCAGGCGGTGCAGCAGTGGCAGCAGCGCTTCTTCGCACCCAGCGGGCGGGCCGAGCTGACCCTGTCCGAGTCCATGGGCCAGCCCCTGGTCACCGACAGCCGCGCCGTGGCCGACCAGGCCTTCCGCTTTTTGGAGCAGGACCAGCTCCTGGCGCTGCAGGCCTTCCGCAAGCCGGCGAAGCTGGACCAAGCGCTCGCCGAGCTGGGCGCCGCCGCCGGGGCGGTGGACGAGCTGCAGGCCTGGGGCTACCTGGTCCAGGATGGCGACCGCGCCGTGTCAGTGGTGGCGGAGGAGGGGCACCGGATCCACGGCTGGGACCGCTACTTCAGGTTCCCCGGCGGCTACCTCACCCAGGAGACACGATGAGATACAATGCACGGATGCACCGCCTCGCGATCCTGTGGACTCTGCTGCTGTTGGTCACGCTGGCCGCCGGCTGCGTCGGCCCCGGCCGCTTCGTCGTGCGGGTGAGCCAGCAGCAGGTGCAGCAGCGGATCGCCAAGCGCTTCCCCCTGGAGCGCAAGCACCTGGTGTTCCTCGTTCGCCTGGAGCAGCCGCGGGTCTCCTTCGTCGCGGGGGGCCAGATCAGCATCCGCGCCAGCGCAGTGGCTCTGGTGGCCGGCGTGGAGGCGGGTCGCGCCAGCGCAGTGATCCAGGGCCGGGTGCGCTACGACGCCGAGACCCACTTCTTCTACCTGGCCGATCCGCAGGTGACGGGCCTGGAGGCGGACCACATGCCGGCCCGCTACCTCAGACGAGCCCGCCGAGCGGTCAACCAGTTCACGAAAAACGCGCTGCCTCAGTTGCCGATCTACCGCCTGGATGGATCCAAACACCGGCTGGGGCGGGCGCTGCTCAAGCGGGCCTGGGTCTGCGGTCAGGAGCTCTGCCTCGAGATGGGCTTGTAGCACCGGGGAGTCCTGGGGTAGACAAGCCCCCGCGCTAAACCACCGTTCATGATTCGCAATCGCCCCGGGCCGCGGAGGCCCTGGGATCAGGGCTCCAGGCTCCGGGCTCCGGGCTACAAGGCAAGCTCTGCTTGCGCATGGGCTACGTGCTTCCCGCAACTCCTGCTGGCGCGCCACCTTGAAACCGGGCCGAGGGGACTGTCGACAGAACGGCACCTTTCCGAGGCTAATAAGCTGGCGAAAAGTGGCCTCGTAGCCAGTAGCCTGAAGCCCGTAGCCCGCTGCCACGGAGGCGATGGATCGGTGAATTCGAATCGCGATCGCCCGTTTAGGGTTTCATCAAGGGTCTCGGGGGACGCCAGACAGACCCGTCAGACCAGCAGCGGCACCGGGTTGAGCTGGTCCTCCTGGAGGCGGCGCGGGATCCAGCCCAGGCGCGGCGGCACGTCGTAGAGGCGGCCGGGGCCGAAGCGCGGCCAGAAATGCCGCAGCCCCGGCACCATGACCTTGACCACGCAGAGGCCCACGTCGGGGCGCGTGCGGTCCAGCACCAGGATCTCCAGGCCGAGGTCGGCGGCCCGGTCCACGCACAGGCTCACGTCGTCCATCAGGTCGTCGTGGTGCAGCTGGTCGTAGTCCGCCGCCCGCCGGGCGGGGGCCGCGTCGTCGGGGTGCAGGTAGGACGGCCGCTCGATCTGATCCGGGTCCCAGGGCAGCGGGTGCTTGCCCGCGGGGTCGTAGAGCTGGCTCAGCTCGGTGAGCGCTCGCTGCACGGCCAGGCGCGCGTCCAGGTGGCAGCCGAAGCCCACGGAGAAGCGCGCTCCGTCTGCGGCCTCGCCGTAGGCCACGAAGGTGGGCAGGCCAAGGTCGCTGGTGATGTCCAGCACGTGTATGCGCCAGCCCAGCCGCCGATAGTGGTCAGCCAGCGCCCCGAAGAACGGATCGTCGAAGCTGCCCAGGTCCACGCCCGGGCGTCGGGCGCGGCTGTACCACCACAGGGCCGCCGCGTCCCGCTCCACCAGCTCGAGCAAGCCCTGGAGCAGCGCCTCCTCCAGGCAGTTCCCCGCCGCGTCGCCGTTGGAGTCGTAGCGGGCCACGCGCTCGCCCGGCGGCAGCGGCAGGTCGGCGAAGCAGCAGGCCGCGGGGACGTAGCGCCGCCGCCGGCGGGTCAGGGACCAGGCCGGCGTCCAGTCCAGCCCCTGGTCCTCGTACAGCGGGCGCGGCACGTGCTCGGCGCGGCCCGAGGCGCGGGCGTTGAGCTCGTCGCGGTTGCGATACTGCGCCTCGGAGAAGCAGAGCAGCGCCGCCGGCGGCACGGCGTCGTCGCCCAGGTCGGCGAAGGTGGCGTGGAGCACGGCCTCGTCCCCCTGGTACGAGGCGCTCCAGCGCTCCACCGCCTCGCAGAGGGCGCTGGCTTTGGCCTGGGTGGCTGTGCGCCCCTTGCCCATGCTGGCGCGGTGGAAGTGCTCCGGCCGCGGCGCGTCCCGGTCCAGGGGGCAGACCGACCATGCGGCGGAGTAGACCGGGCGCAGGGGGTGGTCGCGGCCGGGCACCGGCTCCAGCCTGTTGATGGCGCCGGTGATCGGGCTGACCTGGTGCGCCAGGCGCTGGATTCAGCAGCTCGCGCGCAAAGCGTGTGAGGAAAACCCCACGATCATCGATCCCTGTTCGGTTTTCTTTGGGCGATGTCATGACTGTCTCCTCCGGCCGCGCGCAGCGGTGCCCGCCGTCCTCGGTGAAGACCTTGGGCCGCGGAGACAGCTCCAGCGGCTCCTCACCGCGGCGCCCGAGCAAGGCCGGATCCCCACAGGCGGGACACTGCGGACGCCGCACCACGGCGTGTCGCTGGATCCCCGCGGCGGCCAGGTCCAGGGCCACCAGCGCCCCCTCCAGGGCACCCCGCTGCTCGCTGCCCGGCGCGGCCAGCCAGCGGGCCAGGAGCACGGCGGCCAGGCCAAGAGCGGCCTGTTCTCCCGCCGGCAGCGCGGCCCGGGGCAGCGGCGGCGGCTCACCGTCGCCCATGCGCTGCCGCAGGTAGGCCTCCACCGGGCGGTTGGCCCGCAGGCGGTGGGCCAGACACTCCCAGCAGGGGCCCTGGCCACGCGAGAACACCGGGCCGACCCAGGGGGACACGCCCCACGGTTTGACCAGGGCCCACGCCGTGCCGCGCTCCCGGGCGCGGCGGTCCATGCGAGCCAGCCTGCTGTCGAGGTAGTCCTCCACCAGCACGACCCACAGCGTGGCCTTCTTCTCCGGGTGGACCACCCGCAGGCCCGCCCGCTCCAGGGCGGCCTTCAGCGGGCCGGGATCCAGGTCTCCCACGACCTGCACCCCCACCATGCGCGTCTCCAGGGCCTCGCCCGCCTCGCCCGGATCCATGTTGAGGGCGTCCCAGAAGGCGGCGGCCTCGGGAGCCATCTTCGGCACCTGCACCAGGTAGCCGCGGTCGACCAGCTCGTCCACGGCGTAGAAGACCTCGGGCGCCGAGACCTGGCCGTCCAGGGCCCCGATCAGCTGCGCCACCGTGCGGCGGCCGTCCACCAGCGGCGCCAGCCTGACGTATCGCGGACCGGTGAGCATGTGCTGGCACCCCTCGCCGACCAAAAAGACCGCCGAGTCGGTGCACTCCACCCGCAGGTGCGACCTGAACTGCAGCACGCGCTCCATGGCTTCACCATACACTGTTTTGGACCTATGATTGAGCCATGTCCCCCCGATCTCTGCTGCTGTTGTCGGCGCTGCTCTGCGCGGGCTGCGCCGTGCACGTGGGCCCCGGTGACGCCGCCTGGAAGACCCTCACGGGGGGGCACCGCGGCGACGCCACGCTGGCCGACGGCTACCGCATGCACTACGTGGACCTGGGCTCGAAAAATGGCCCCGCCGTGCTCCTGGTGCACGGCTACGGCGACTCCAGCTACTCCTTCAACCGCACTGTGCGCCCCTTGCTGGCCGCCGGCTTCAGGGTCGTGGCCCTGGACCTGCCCGGCCTCGGCCGCTCCGAGATCCCGCCCGAACCCTTCGACTACTCCGTGGAGAACCAGGCTCGCCAGGTGTTGGCCCTGGCCCGGCGCCTGAAGCTGGGACGCTTCCACCTGGTGGGGCACTCCATGGGCGGCGGCGTCGCGCTCTACATCGCCTGGAAGCATCCCGGGCGGCTGCGCAGCGTGGTGCCCATCGCGCCGGCCAGCTTCAACCCGGCCGGGGCCCTCTCGGTGATGGGCAAGCTGCCTGTGGCCGGGCTGGTGGAGCCGTTCTTCCGGCGGTGGGTCATCCGTACCGCGCTGCTGGACGTGATCCACGACGACCGCATGGTGGACGAGGCCATGGTGGACGAGTACGCGCGGGTGACCCGCAAGGCCGGCTTCATGCGGGTGCTGATGCGCATGGTGGCCCAGTTCTTCTCGCCCCGGCACGACGCCATGACCCGGGCCTTCGGCGCCATCCGCACGCCGATGCTCGTGGTCTGGGGTGAGGAGGACCGCTGGCTGCCCTGCTGGCGGGGCGGTGAGCTGGCGCGCAAGGTGCCCGGAGCGCTCTACGTCCGCGTCCCCGCCGCGGGGCACATGGTGCACATGGAGCGCCCCGAGGTGGTCAACCCGTTTTTGGTGAAGTTTCTACAGGTGCACAGCCTGTAAGCGAGCGTTCGGGGATGCTCTCAGTCGCGTTCCTGGTAGCGGGCCAGCATCTGGCCGAGCAGGTTGCGCTCCCGGATGCTGAGCGTGCCGCGGGTGTGGCAGAGGCGGTACTCCACCATCTTGGCCGCCACCATGCGGGCCACGTCCTCGGGGGACACCCGCGCCACCACCGCCTCCACCACCTTGCCGTTGCCCAGGCTGCCGAAGTAGCGGGTGGACTTTTTCGGCAGGGCCTTGCCGTCCACCACCAGCTGCAGGTTGCCGCACTCACGGTAGCGCACGTGGTCGCCCGTGGTCTGGAAGCCGAACTCGCCGCTGACGCCCGCCGCCCGAGTCCCCTCGGGGGCCGCCATGAGCACCGAGGCCATGGAGAGCTTGCCCTCCTTGGACTCCTCCACGTCGGGCACAACGGAGTAGACCCGCATGCCGGTGTCGGCGTCCACCTTGGCCCGCACGCGGTCGTGCTCCTCGAAGGTGATGGTCCTGGCCGGCTGGCCCGGACCCGCGGAGATGCGCGTGGAGCTGGCGCAACCGAAGATGAAAAGGGGGAGCAATGCGAAGCTGAGTCGTTTCATGGTGGTGTCCTCTCGGTGACCTCACCATCTATCTATCGGCAGGGCTGAGGGGAACTTAAGCGGCTGTTTTCGCCGCGGCCAGGGCGGCCTCCAGATCCTGACGAAGATCCTCGAGATCTTCAACGCCGACCGACAGGCGGATCAGCCCGTCGTCGATGCCGAGCTCGGCGCGCAGCTCCGGCTCCACCGAGGCGTGGGTCATGATGGCGGGGTGCTCCACCAGGGACTCCACGCCGCCGAGGCTCTCGGCCAGGGTGAAGACGTCGAAGCTCTCGAGGGCGGCCCGGGCCGCGGGCAGGCCGCCATGCACGACGAAGCTGATCATGCCGCCGTAGCCGCTGGCCTGGCGCCCGGACAGCTCGTGCTGGGGGTGGGAGGGCAGGCCAGGGTAGATCACCTTCTCCACGGCCGGGTGCTGCTCCAGCCAGCGGGCCAGCTCGCCGGCGCTCTGTTCGTGGCGCTCCATGCGCAGGTGCAGGGTCTTGAGCCCGCGCAGCACCAGGAAGCAGTCGTGGGGCGCGGGCACGGCGCCCACGGCGTTCTGCAAAAAGCGCATGCGCTCGGCCAGCGCGTCGTCCGAGGTGACCGCCACGCCGCCCACCACGTCGGAGTGGCCGTTGAGATACTTGGTGGTGGAGTGCACCACCAGGTCCGCGCCCAGGGACAGCGGGCGCTGGTAGTGGGGCGTGAGGAAGGTGTTGTCCACCACCAGCAGGGCGCCGGCGTCGTGGGCCAGCCCGGCCGCCCGCGCGATGTCGATGACCTTGAGCATCGGGTTGGTGGGGGTCTCGATCCAGACCAGCTTCGCCCCAACGAAGCGCTCCGCGGTGAGGTTCTCCTCGGCGGTCAGGTCGAGGAAGTCGAAGGTCAGGCCCTGGCGGGAGAAGACCTTGGAGAAGAGGCGGTAGGTGCCGCCGTAGACGTCGTCGGAGCAGATCACCCGGTCCCCCGCCGCGAGCAGCTGCATCACCGTGGCGGCGGCGGCACAGCCCGAGGCGAAGGCCACGCCGTGGCGCCCGCCCTCCAGGGAGGCGAGGCAGCGCTCCATGGCCTCGCGCGTGGGGTTCTGGCTGCGTGAATACTCGTAGCCGGTGTGCTCCCCCGGGCTGCGCTGGACGTAGGTCGAGGTCTGAAAGATGGGGGTCATGATGGCCCCGGTGTTCGGCTCCGGTGGCTGCCCGGCGTGGATGGCGCGGGTGCCGAAACCCTTGCCGCTGCTCTCTCCCTTCATTGGCCGTTTTCCTCCGCTGCGCTGAGGTAGTCGATGAGGTCGATCTTGGTCAGGATGCCTGTGATCTTGTTCCCCTCCTTGACCACCGCGGCCAGATCCTTGCCGAAGATCTCCTGCAGCCTGCTGATGGGCGCCTCGGGGCTCACCTGCCCCTCCAGGGGCTTGACCATGCGCTCCACGTCGTCGTGGCTGCGCGCGCGCCCATCGAGCAACGCGTCCAGCAGGTCCATCTCGTGGACGATGCCCATGGGCTCGCCGGCCGCGTCGAGCACCGGCAGCTGGCTGACGCTGTGGGCCTTGAAGGCGTCCACCGCGGCGCAGAGCGGCTGGCCGGCGCTCACGGTGAACAGCTCTCGATGGCCCTTGTGAGCCATGACGCTGGCCACTGTGCCCGACGGCGCGGGGCGGCTCATGAAGCCGTTGTCGTACATCCACTCGTCGGAGTAGATCTTGGAGACATAGCTCTTGCCGCCGTCGGTGAGGATCACGACGATGGTCTTGTCCGGGCCCACCTCCTTGGCCAGCTGCACGGCCACGTGCGCCGCCGAGCCGCTGGCGCCCCCGGCGAAGAGCCCCTCCTCCCGGGCGAGGCGACGGGTCATGGCGAAGCTGTCGCGGTCGTTGACCTGGCGCACGTCGTCCACCACCGTCAGGTCCAGGGCGCCGCAGGGCATGTCCTCACCGATGCCCTCCACCTTGTAGACGTGGGGCGTGCCGGTCTCGCCGGTCTTGAACAGGTTGTAAAAGACGCTGCCCACCGGGTCGACGCCGATATTCTGCAGGTCGTCGCGCTGCTCCTTGAGGTAGCGCCCCGCCCCGGACATGGTGCCGCCGGTGCCCATGCCGGCGACGAAGTAGTCCATTTTGCCGTCGGTCTGGGCCCAGATCTCGGGGCCGGTGTTGAGGTAGTGAGCCTCGATGTTGAGCTTGTTGTGGTACTGGTTGAGGTAGTAGCCCCCCGTCTCCCGGGCGAGGCGTTTGGCCGTCTCGTAGTAGCTGTCCGGGTGGTCGGCCGGCACCGCCGTGGGGCAGACCACGACCTCGGCGCCCATGGCCTTGAGGGTGTTGATCTTCTCCGAGGACATCTTGTCCGGGATGGTGAAGTAGCAACGCACGCCGTGCACCGCGGCCCACAGCGCCACCGCCGCGCCGGTGTTGCCCGAGGTGTTCTCCACGATGGTGCCGCCCGGCGCGAGCTGGCCCGCCTCCACGGCGCTGTCCAGCACGTGGAAAACGAAGCGATCCTTCACGCTGCCGCTGGGGTTGAGGTACTCGCACTTGCACAGCACCGTGGCGTCCCCGGGGCCAACGATCTTGCGCAGCCGCACCAATGGGGTATCGCCGGCCGCCTCCAGCAGGGTGTCGTAAACTTGCATCTTCGCTCCTTCAGATCTGTTTTTCGCCGCAATAATGGATCACTGCGCCGAATTTTCTACCAAATTGGTGGGATTTCAAGTCCTCAACGCCTGCGCTGGGCCAGGAGCCACTCGATGACCGCTGGATCATCGTAGGTGATATCCCAGCATTCGTGCCCCACGCCGGCGTACTCCGTGTACTGAATGTCGCCGCCCGCCTCGCGCACCATGTCCCACATACGGCGGGACTCCTCGGGGGGCACGCCGTCGTCCTCGCTACCGTGAAAGGCCCAGATCGGCAGCGTACACAGGGCCGGATAGTCCTCGGGATCGCCGCCGCCGCAGATCGGCAGCAGCGCGGCGAACGTGTCGGCGTTTTTGGCGCCGTGGAGCCAGGTGGCGTAGCCGCCCATGGAGATGCCGGTGAGATAGATCCGCCGCCGGTCCACGCGGTACTCCTCCAGGGCCCGCGCGAAGGGCAGCTCGAAGTGCCGCGGGTCGTCGGTCCACCAGATCTCCTCGGGGCACTGGGGCATCACCACCAGGCAGGGCCAGCGCTCGGGGTGGCGCCGCAGGGCCAGGCCGAGGCCGGCGAAGGTGTGGCGCAGATCGCTGCCTCGCTCGCCGCTGCTGTGCAGGTAGAGGATCAGCGGCCACTCCTCCTGGTCGTCGTACCCCTCGGGCACGTGGACCACGTGGGCCCGCCAGGCGTCGCCGATCTGAACCAGCCTCTTGATCAGCCCGGTCTCCATGGCCGGAGGATAGCACCGCGGCGCGGCGCCGGAGGATCTTTCGCGTGTGAAACCCAGGCGATTCAGCTAACCTGCGCGCCAACCCGGGGAACCGCTAGGAGGAGTTTTACATGCCGATCAAGGAGAAGGAGCCCGGCATCTGGGTCGGCACCCTGGACGTTTGCCGCGGGGAGCTGCGCCAGATCTGGAAGGACTTCGGCGCGCAGATGATCATCTGCCACCCCACGGACCACTACGACGACTACGACACGGTGGATCCGCTGCTGGCCGACAGCATCCACAGCGCGGCGGGCAACTTCCCCGGCATGCGCGTCTCCTTCGTGGTGCTCGACAGCACCTACAACGCCGAGAGCCTGGACGGCTCCATCATGGAGATCGCGGTGACCAGCGCCAGGGAGGCCCTGCGCTCGCTCTACGCCAGCGCGCGCCCCAACGTGCAGGTGGTCGTGGTGCCCCACGAGGGCTACGACGGCACCCTGCTGCCCGGCCGCGGCGCCGCGTTGCGCATGATCTACGAGGAGATGGAGCAGAGCCTGGTGGGGCTGCTGCTGGTGATCTCGGGCGGCACGCGCAACAACATGGGCTGGTGGCAGGAGGCCTTCAGCCGCCTGGCGCAGCAGCACCCCTACGACTTCCCCGGGCGGCCGTACATCGTCTACCCGCGCTATACGCGGCACTTCCTCGACGACGCCCTGGCGCGGCTCACGGTGGGGCCGCTGACCACCCTGCTCGGCCGGTACGTGCCGGCCTGCACGGGGTACGACCTGGCCATGCCCGAGGCCTCGGTGGTCTTCGAGCGCGAGGTGCCCTGGACCGAGGCCCGGCTGCGCCACACCTCGGCGGTGAACACCGCCCTGGACGCGGCGGCCGACTCCATCACCGTGATCTACGAGCTCTACCTCGGTAGCCGGGAGCATCGCGTGGAGGACGAGGCCGCGCTGGCCGACGGCGAGCGCGAGATCATCGCCGCCGCCCTGGAGCGCCTGCTGCACTACGAGAACCAGGGCGGCATGGTGAGCAAGATGCTGGCCCCGGACGCGCGGCCGGCGCAGCTGGAGGCCTGGGGGCCCGAGCGCACGGGGTTGTCGTTTTCGGATCCCGGCAAGGCGAGCATGGACCTGTGGGCCAAGGCGGGGGCGCTGCTGGAGGCGTGGGGCGAGCACGAGGCGGTCATCGGCCAGGTGCTGGGCGACCATACGCTGGCCTGGCTGCGGGAGCAGCGCGACGCGCTGGCCGCGCGGGTGGAGGACGGTGAGGGGCCGCTGATCTTTCTCGGCGTGGACCGCGCACGCTGGGCCGACATGCTGCATCGGGCCGTGGCCCACGTGCTCACGCATCGGTCGGTGGAGGCGCCGGCCCGCTGCCTGGCCTACCTGCACGTGGCGGCCTTTTTGGAGCAGGCTCGCGAGCACCTGGCGCGCCTCGGCGTGGACACCGTGGAGGCGCTGCGAGAGGCCGACGACATCGGCCCGGAGCCCGGCGAGGCGCAGGCGTTCTACGAGGAGCAGGTGGAGCCCGCCGACCGGGATCTGGTGCGGGCCTTCTTCTCCGGGCGCGAGCGCCTGCGAGCGCTGCTGAAGGGTCAGCCCTCCGGCTCGTCCTCCTGATTGAGCTGGCTCCGCATCTCGGCAATGGAGACCTGGGCCATGACCAGCCCGGCCAGCCCCGACAGCGCGCCGAAGACGAGCATGATGGCGTGGGCCAACAGCACCACGGCCAGGGCCTGCACGGCGTCCATGCCGAAGAGCTGCACCATGAGGGTCTTGCCAGCCAACTCGTAGATGCCCACCGCGCCGGACGACTTGGCCGGCATGGCGAAGGCCACGAAGTTTGTTACCAGCAGCCCGAGGATCTCCCAGCCGCCGAGGTGCAGGCCCAGGGCCCCGGCCGCCGCCCAGAGCGAGGCGGCCATCACCGACCACTCGACCACGGTGATCAGCAGGACCCAGACCAGGGAGAGCGGGCGGGCCGCGCCCAGCCGCATGCCCTCGAGCACCTGCTCCAGGATGCCGCTGGCCGCGCCGGCCCCGGGCAGCCGCTTCTCACCCAGCCAGCGGATGGGCCGGCGGATGGCGTCTGGCCGCGCCACGGTGAACAGCAACATCACCACCACCAACGCGGTGCCGGCCAACCCCACCTGCACGGTGGCGTGGGCCCACGCCGGCAGCTCGTGGTACAGGCCGAGGGAGAGCATCATCGCCATCAGCAGCGGCACCTCCACGGCCTTCTCCACCACCAGCACGCCGATGACCTTGCTCGGCCGCACGCCCTCGCCCCTGAAGATGACGTAGGACTTGGCCAGCTCCTGCAGCCGCAGCGGGAAGATGATGTCCACCAGGATGCCCACCAGGTCCGCGGCGAAGACCGTGCGGTATTTTAGCCGGTGGGTCCGGGCCATGAGCACGCGGATCTTGTTGCTGTGGATGGCGGTCACCAGCACCGAGAGGATCCCCGACAGCAGCACCAGCAGCGGCGAGGCGCTGGAGATCACCGCGCCGATGGCGGCGAGGTCCACGTCGCGCAGGGCCAGCCAGAGGCAGGCGGCGGCGATGACCAGGCTCAGCAGGTACTGCAGCGCACGCCCGCGAGGCTTGGGAGGACCGGGGGTACCCATCAGGGCAGGTTAGCGGAGGCACCCCGATTTGTGAAGGATACGGCTAGAGCCGCTCTATCGCGCTCCCCGATCAGGTTGATTCGATTTCGACCATCCGGCCCGGTGCATTGGCGACAAGCTATCAGCGGTCAGCGGTCAGCGGTCAGCTTGCTGGTCACTCGTTCGCCGGCCTGCAACAGAACATCGATGCTGGGGCTTTGCGGCATCTCACGCCTGCGCGCGAGCCCTGGAGAGAAAGCTGATCAACCTCAGTGGAAGGCGCGCTAAACCAGGCGCAGCTTCAACACGCGCTGCTTGCCGGCCCGCTTGTAGATCAGGTCCACCTGGGTGCCCGACTGCAGGGAGAGGTAGGCGTCCATGGCCGCGTCGGAGCTCACCAGCTTCCAGCCATTGAGCGAGGCCACGCGGTCTCCGTTGCGCAGGCCCATGCGGTAGAGCAGCGAGCCCTGGTCCACGCCGGACAGCGCCATGCCATTGGTGGAGAACTTGCCGCGGTAGCTGACCTTGCGCCGGAAAAAGTCGCTCACCTCTGTGCGCAGGCGGGGCATTGTCACGGCCACCTTGCGCGCGTCGCCGGACGTCTTGCTGGCCGGAGCGGCCGCGTGGTCCTTGGTGACGGACGCGGGCTTGACGGTGGCCGGCGCGGGCGCGGGCTTCGCTGCGGGTGCCCTGGCGGCGGGCGCCCTGGCGGCGGCCACCGGCTTCACCTTGGCGGGCGCCTCGACGGCGGCCGCCGGCTTCACCTTGGCGGCGGGGGCCTTGGCGACGACGGGGGCCTTGACGGCGGCGGGCGCGGGCGCGGGCAACGCGGCTGGCCTGGCCGGTGTGGCAGGCGGCGGCGCGGCCTGGCCCGGGCTCGCGATGACGATGCCGGCCGGTCGACCGCGCTGTTCATTGCGCGGGCCGCCCGTGTAGAAGGGGGAGGCGCTGAGCCGCACCTCGCTCAGGGCGCCGCCGCGCAGCAGCACCACGCGGTCGGCCAGGATGCGCTTGATGGTGGCGCCTCTGTAGTTCTGACCCAGGCGCACCACCGCGTACTCCTCGGCGGTGCGGTCCCAGATGATGGCCTGGCCCGTGCTCAGGCTGGCGCCCACCAGCGCCACGCCGGGGGCCTTGCTCTCTGCGTTGGCCACGCCGGGAACCAGCAGGGCCAGGGTAAACAATGTGGTGAAGATCTTCGATGCGTTGGGTTTCATTTGTACAACTCCTCGCCTGGAGACCAGCAACCATCGTGCCATGCGGGCAGGGGCCTGAAACCAGATGCCTCGGCGGCGGGGGCGTTAACAGCTGTTCACAGCCGGATCGTGACCAAACAGATACGGTGGCTACTGGATGACGCGGATCAGGTGGTTCTGGCTGTCGGCGACGTAGATCACGCCCTTGCTGTCCACGGCGAGGCCCGTGGGCATGGTGAAGCGGGCCGACGGCCCCGGGCCGTTGCTGAAGCCGCCCCAGCCGGTGCCGGCGATGGTGTCCACGACACCGGCGGGGCTCACCTTGCGGATGGCGTGGTTGTTCCTGTCCGCCACCAGCAGATCGCCGCTGCTGCTGACGGCGACTCCGTAGGGATCGTTGAACCGAGCGGTGGCGCCGGTGCCGTCGGCGAATCCGGAGAGGCTGCCGCCCGCCAGGGTGGAGACGGTGCCCTTTTCGATGAGGCGGACGCGATCCCCGCCCTCCACCACGTAGACTCGATCCTTGACCGCGACCAGGTCGTAGGGCTGGCAGAGCTGGGCCGTCAGCGCCGGGCCGTCCTTTTGCCCGCAGCTGGACGAGCTGCCGGCGAAGGTGGCCACCAGGACGCCCTCGATGATACGGACGCGGTTGTTTTTGGTGTCAGCGACGAAGATCTTGTTGCCCGTGGAGTCCACGGCAACGCCGCCGGGGTAGTAGAAGTGGGCCACGTTGACGTGGCCGTCGACGTAGGCGCTCTTGTCCTTGCCCGCCACGGTGGAGACGACGCCCTTGCTGATCTTGCGGATCCGGTTGTTGTGCATGTCGGCGACGTAGATCACGCCGTTGGCGTCCACGTCGATGCCGGCAGGGGTGTAGAACCGCGCCTTCGCCGCGGGGCCGTCCACGAAGTCCGGCTTGTTGATGGCGCCGGCCAGCACCGTGACCTTGCCGTTGGCGATCTGGCGGATGACGTGGTTGCCGGTGTCGGCGACGTAGACCGTACCCCACTTGTCCACCGTCACGTCCCGCGGCGCGGTGAACTCCGCCTGGGCCAGAGAGACCGCCCCGGCGTTGCCGCCGGGCGTGCCCTTGCCGGCCAGCGTGCTGACGCAGAAAGGACCGCAGCCCTTGTCGGGCGAGGCGTCAGGGGGGGACTGGTCGGCACCCTGGTCGCGGCCGAGGTCGCCGGCGGCCTGATCGCGGGCGAGGTCGGCGCCCCTGTCCGGCGGCGCCTGCTGATCGGGCCAGGCGCGCCGGGTCAGGTCGTGGGGACACCCGCTGCAGAGGGCGGCCACGGACAACAGCGCTGTGGTGAGCAAGGACCGCATCATGAGACACAAGCATAGGTTAACGTGTTATCTTTTTCCACCATGCCCGGCGCCCGGCCAGATACCAAGGTGGAGCCCGATAGCGCGGCGCGAATCCGCGGCTACCGGCCCTCGGACCGCCCGCGCGTGCGCCACATCTGCCACGCGACCGGGTACATGGGGGAGCCCATCGACTGGGCCTGGTCCGACGTGGAGAGCTTCGCCGACATGTACTGCGGCTACTACACAGACCACGAGCCGGAGAACATCTCGCTGGTGGAGCAGGACGGGCAGGTCACCGGCTACCTGCTCGGCTGCGTCGACACCCGCCGCGCCGCCAGCTCGACGGCGGTGGCCGCGCGCCACGCGCTGGGGCGCCTGCTGCTGCTGCGGCCGGGCACCGCGAGCTTCCTCTGGCGAGCCGTGGCCGATCTGCTGCGGGGCGGCTGGCGCCAGGAGCGCTTCGATCCGCGCTGGCCGGCTCACCTGCACATCGACCTGCTCCCCGCGGCCCGGGGCAGCGGCGCGGGGCGACGACTGATGGAGCGCTGGATGGCGCGCCTGGGCGAGCTGCGCGTGCCCGGCGTGCACCTCGGCACCTTCCACGAAAACAGGCCAGCAGTCGCCTTCTTCCAGCGGCTCGGTTTCCGCGTCCACGGCGACCCGGTGCAGGCGCCGGGCTTTCGCACCCGCGCGGGCGCGCCCATGCACAGCCAGCTGATGGTGAGGGAGCTGTGACCGGCGCGTCGAGGCCCGCGGTGCCCCGCGCCGTGCAGGGGGCACTGCTGCGACGGGGCCTCGCCCTGCGGGAGGCGGACGTCTGCGACGACCTGTGGATCGCCGCGCGCCCGGAGCCGGTGCGAGACAACCTCTACAAGTGGTTGCTGCGCTACTCGTTTCGGCTGATCTTCCGCGACGTGATCCGCCTGGGGCAGGCCGGCAGCTTCTGGCCCGAGGAGCTGGCCCGCCACGCCGGCGTCGGCGCTGTCAACGAGCACCTGGCCACCATGGCCGACCTGGGGCTGGTGCGCCCCGCGGCCGAAGACGGCGCCTTCGATCTGGCCGTGCCGGCGCGAAACCTGGGGCCCTCGCTGGAGTGGCTGGTGGCCGAGGTGCTGCGCCGGGAGCTGCACTTCGAGGTGGCGCGGGACGTGCCCCTGCGCGGGGGCACCACCGGCGGCGACCTGGACGTGGTGGCCTGCGCCGAGGGCCTGCTGCTCTATGTCGAGGTCAAGAGCGGCCCGCCCAAGCACCTGGACCGCGCCCACGTGGCCGCGTTCCTCGACCGGGTGGAGGCCGTCGCGCCCCACGGCGCCATCTTCTTCGAGGACACCGAGCTACGAATGAAGGACAAGATCGTGGTGCTCTTCGAAGAGGAGTTGGCCCGGCGCGGCCTCGCCCGGCGCCCGGCGCGCCTGCGCCGCGAGCTGTTCACCGTGGGCCCCGGCGTCTACATCGCCAACTCGCACCCGGACATGGTGTCCTGCCTCGCGAGCTGCGTGAGCCACCTGCTGCGATCCAGAGGGATCGACCTCGAGGAGTCGTGATGAGAAGCCGTCTGTGCCTGACAACCGCACCCCTGGCGCTGGCCCTGGCCTTCACCGGCTGTGAGAGGGAGCCCGAGGAGGTCATCCCCGGCGCCGAGGTGACCTACACCGAGACCCGACAGCCCTGCGCCCACCGCAACCCCACGCGCAACCTCTACTTCGGCGATCTGCACCTGCACACGCGGCACTCCTGGGACGCCTACGCCTACGAAAACCGCGTCACGCCCAGGGAGGCCTACGCCTTCGCCCAGGGCGCCGCCCTGCGCCTGGCCCCCCTGGACGCCGGCGGCAAGGGCACCCGACAGGTGCGCCTCGGCCGGCCGCTGGACTTCGCCTCGGTGACCGACCACTCGGAGTTCATCGGCGAGGTGCGCGTCTGTACCACGCCGGGCACCACGGCCTACGACACGGACGCTTGCAAGACCTTCCGCAAGGGGAGCACCGCGGCGGTGACACCCTGGGGCATGCGCCTGGTGTCGCCCGACGGCGAAAAGCGCATCAAGGGCGTCTGCGGCGCGGACGGCGCCGCCTGCCTCAAGGCGGCGGGGGAGGTGTGGCAGGAGATGCAGAAGGCAACCGAGGAGGCCTACGACCGCACCAGCGCCTGCAAGTTCGTCTCGTTCCACGGATACGAGTACACCGCCACGCCTGTGGTGACCAACCTCCACCGCAACGTCATCTTCCGCAACAACAAGGTGACCAAGTTGCCGATCTCCTACTACGAGGAGCCGAACCCCTGGGGGTTGTGGGACGCGCTGCGGAAACGGTGCCTGGAGGCCGGCACGGGCTGCGACACCCTGGTCATCCCGCACAACATGAACTGGAGCAACGGCACCATGTTCCACCCGGAGAAGAAGAACCCCAAAAAGCCCAAGGACCCCGTGGCCGCGGCGAAGCTACGCCTGCGCCTGGAGCCGGTGATGGAGATCTTCCAGCACAAGGGCGACATGGAGTGCGCCAACGGGCTCACCGGCATGGGCGGCGACGACCCGCTCTGCACCTTCGAGAAGATTCGAGCGCAGCCTCTGCCCGACTGCGGCGACGGCTGGGGCTGGGGGGCGGTGCAGGACTCGGGCTGCGTCTCGCGCCTCGACTTCGTCCGCGGCATCTACCTCGAAGGGCTCAAGCAGCACAAGAAGCTGGGGCTCAACCCGTACCGGCTCGGAATCATGGGCAGCACCGACTCCCACAACGGCACCCCCGGGCTCACCTGGGAGAAGGGGTTCCCGGGCCACGTCGGCACCTCCGACGACACGCCGGCCAAGCGCCTCGGCGCGGGGAACCTGACCCACCGCGGTCACGTAAACAACGGCGGCGGGCTGGCCGCGGTGTGGGCCGTGGAGCGGTCCCGCGACGCCATCTTCGAGGCCATCCGCAGGCGCGAGATCTACGCCACCAGCGGCCCCCGCATCAAGGTCCGCTTCTTCGGCGGCTGGGAGCTGCCCGGCGACCTCTGCTCGCGGTCGGACCTCGCCCGCGTGGCTACACCAGGGGCGTGGCCATGGGCGGCGTGCTCGGCAAGCGGTCCGACGGCGCGGCCGGCCCGTGGTTCGTGCTGCGGGCCGAGTACGACCCGGGGACGAACGACCGCCCGGGCATGAAGCTGCAGGTGGCCCAGATCGTCAAGGGCTGGATCGACAGCCTCGGCATCCCGCGGATCAAGGTCCACGACGTGGCCGGCAATGCCAACAACGGCGCCGCCGTGGACGCCAAGTCCTGCAAGCCCTCGGGCAGCGGCGCCGCCACCCTCTGCGCGGTGTGGCGGGACCCGGCCTTCGATCCGAAGGTCAGGGCCTTCTATTACGCTCGCGTGGTGCAAAATCCCACCTGCCGTTGGAGCGCCTGGGAGTGCCTGAGCCAGAAGCCCGACAAGAGCGGCAAATTGCCCCTCGGCTGCACCGACAAGAACATCGAGACCGTGATCCAGGAGCGCGCCTGGACCACGGCCATCTGGTACGACGGCAAGTAGGCCGCGGTGCTCTTGCCGTTCGACCAATCGTTGCAGAGCGCTTGCGGCGCTGTCGTGATTGTTTTGTCCATCTGCTAAGCTGGGGCGATGGAAAAGCCGCCCAGCCCCGCCACCAGCAGACCCCGGCGCGCGCGGGCGGCCAGCACCCTGGCCAGCGGCACGGTCATCGAACACTTCAAGGTGATCCGGCTGCTCGGCAAGGGCGGGTTCGGCGAGGTCTACCTCGCCCGGGACCTCAAGCTGGGGCGCAAGGTGGCGCTGAAGATGGTCCACGCCCGGCACCTCGGCTCCGAGGAGTGGGTGGAGCAGTTCCTCTTCGAGGCCCGGGCCACGGCGCGCTTCAACCACCCGAACATCGTCACGGTCTACGGGGTGGGCGAGCACGAGGGGCGGCCCTACGTGGCGCTGGAGTATCTCCAGGGGCGGAACCTGCGCCAGTGGATGCAGGAGCGGCCCCCCACGGTCAAGGAGACCATGCGCATCGGCCTCGCCGTGGCCCAGGCCCTGCAGGAGGCCCACCGCACAAGATCCTGCACAGGGACCTCAAGCCGGAGAACATCCTCATCCCCCGTGACGGGCGCCTGCGCGTGGTGGACTTCGGCCTGGCCAAGGTGGTGGGCGGTGATGAGCCCGCGAGGCTGCCCGCGCCGCCACAACCCGCGTTGGCTGAACAGGAGCCGCCCGAGACGCACTCCCTGGACCTGGAGATGCCGGAGATCGAGCCGTCGGCGCCGGAGGCCGGGCCCCAGGAGCCCGCCGCGCCAACCAGGGGCGAGGTGGACGCCGCACCCGGCCAGCGGGCCACCGGCGAGCAGGCGCCCAGCGCGGCCGCCACCGGCGCCGGCGCCACGGAGGACTCCTACCTCTCGGCCATGGACACCGCGCGCCGTGTCCGCGGCAGCCCCCGATACATGGCGCCGGAGCAGTGGCTGGCGCGGCCGGGCACCGAGGCCATCGACGTCTGGGCCACGGGCATCCTGCTGCACGAGCTGCTCACAGGCGCCGCGCCCCACGAGGGCAAGAGCATGGAGAACATCGCCTTCGCGGTCTGCTCCTCGGACCCGATGCCCTCCCGGGTGGAGGCGGGCGGCGAGGGAGACGAGGAGGTGCCCGAGGCGCTGCGCGCGCTGGTGGAGCGCTGCTTGGCCAAGGATCCGGCGGCGCGGGCGTCCACCTCCCACATCGTCGACGTGCTCCAGCGGCAGCTGGCCGGCGGCAGCCGGCGGATCACCAGCGAGCAGGGGCCGTACCCCGGCCTGCTGGCCTTCTCCGAGGACCAGGCTGACCTCTTCTTCGGCCGCGAGGCAGAGGTCGGCGCGCTGGTGGAGAAGCTGCGCGTGACCCCGTCGCTGGCGGTGCTCGGGCCCTCGGGCGCGGGCAAGAGCAGCTTCGTCCACGCCGGCGTGATCCCGAGGCTGCGGGAGCAGGGGCGCTGGATCGTGTACAAGATCCGGCCTGGCGCCGAGCCGTTTCGTGCCCTGGCCACGGCGCTGCTCTCCGGCGACACGGCGGCCGCGGGCATGTCGCCCACCGGCGCCAGCAGCGAGGGCTGGTCGGTCATGGGCCGCGGCGCGGTGGAGGCGGCGCGCTGGGAGCGCAGCGCGGACAGCGGGCCCTCTCCGCGCTCCGAGGCCAAGCTGCTGGCGCGGCAGCTGCGCGACTCTCCGGCCCGCCTCGGCATGCTGCTGCGGGAGGCCGCCGAGCGCCACCAGGCCAGCGTGCTGTTGCTGGTGGACCAGCTGGAGGAGCTGCAGACCCACGTGGAGTACCCGGCCCTGCGCGGCCTGTTCATGGAGGCCCTCGGCGCGGCCGCCGACGACCCCCTGGAGCCGATGCGGGTGCTGGTCACCATGCGAGACGACTTCCTCGGGCGCCTGGCCGAGCGCCCGGAGAGCCGGGAGCTCCTGGGCAACGTCTCGGTGCTGCCGAGCCCCGACGCCGAGGGGCTGACCGAGATGCTCGCCCGCCCCCTGGAGCGGGTGGGGTACCGCTTCGAGGACCCGGAGCTGGTGGCGCAGATGGTGCGCTCAGCCGGCGACGAGGCGGCCGCGCTGCCGCTGTTGCAGTTCGCCGCGCGCGCCCTGTGGGACCGCCGGGACGAACAGCGCAAGGTGCTGCTTCGCGAGGCCCACGACGCCATGGGCGGCGTGGAGGGGGCCCTGGCGTCCCACGCCGACAGCGTGCTCGACGGGTTGACCCCGGATCAACTGCGGCTGGCCCACCAGCTGCTGCTGCGCCTGGTCACGCCCGAGGGGACGCGCCGCATCGTCACCCGCCAGGAGCTGTTGGAGGGCCAGCCAGAGGACACCGGCCTGGTGCTGGAGCGCCTCACCGGCTCGCGGCTGATCACCGGGCACAGGGCGTCCGGTGAAGAGGCCGAGGACGCCGTGCTGGAGCTGGCCCACGAATCGCTGATCCACAGCTGGCGCCGGCTGGCCGACCTGCTGGATGAAAGCCGCGAGGAGCGAGCGTTTCTGGCCGAGGTGGGGCCTGCCGCGGCGCTGTGGCACCGGCGCGGCCGCCGGGACCAGGAGACCTGGCAGGGGGCGGCCCTGGCCGACGCGGAGGCGTCGCTGGGCCGCTGCACCTCACACGTACGGCCCGAGGTGCGGGCGTTCATCGCCGCCGGCTGGCGGCGCCAGCGGCGGGGGCGGCGCCTGCGGTGGGTGGCGGCCTGCGCGGCGCTGGTCACGGTGATCGCCGCCATCACCCTCTGGGTCATCACGTTGACCAACAAGGAGCGCGAGGCCCGCGAGGAGCGCGACAAGGCGCGGACCCACCTGCGCGACGCGCGGCGGGAGAGCGCCCTGGTCAAGCTCTCCCTGGGCGACTACCCCGCGGCCAGGGCCTGGCTGCGCAGCTCGCTGGAGATCTCGGACCACCCGAACACCCGCCGCCTCTGGTGGCGCCTGGAGCAGCAGCCGAGGATCTGGCGGCACCGCCTGCAAGGGCGCGTCTATGACCTGGCGGTCTCGCCGGACGGGCGCAAACTGGCGATGGTGGCCGCCCGGGAGCCCGTGCAGGTCATGGACCTGGCGCGAATGAAGCCGCTGCCGCTTGGTGACGCTCTGCAGCGGTTCGCCACGGCGGCCTTCGACCCCGCCAGCGCCCGGCTGGCCGTCAGCAAGCACCGGGGCAAGCTCGAGATCTACGATCTGAAGACGCGCTCCGGGCGGGTGTTGGGGGAGCACTCCGCGGCCTCCAATCTGGCCTTCGGCCCGCGGGGACGATACCTGGTGAGCCAGAGCAGCACGCGGCTAATGACCTGGGACCTTTCGTCGGCAGGGGCAGCGCCGCGGCGCCGCGATGTTCCCCACTTGCGGTCCCTGGTGGCCACCCCCGCGGGGCCGCGAGCGGTGCGCGGCTTCAACAAGGGCGAGGTCATCGATGGGCTCACGGGGAGGAGGGTGCACACCTTGCCCCCGGGGATCCGCGCCGGCTTCCCCGTGGCCGTCAGCGAGTCCGGCAGCGCGCTGGCGATGATGAAGATATTCGACTCTCGTACTGTGCAGCTGACCGTCACCCTCGGCGACGGTGTTCTCGCCGAGTCCCACCTGGGGGATCACGTCCGCAGCGTGGCGCTGAGCCGCGACGGTCGGCTGGCCGCGGTGGGCCTGGCCAAGAAGGGGGTGGCGCTGCTGGACACCGCCACGGGGAACAAGTTGATGATGATCGACACGGGCCGCCGCTGGGTCACGGCCCTGGCCTTCGGCGCGCGTGGCCGCACCCTCTGGGTGGGTCACGAACGGGGCGCGCTGCAGCAGTGGAGCATCGCGCCGCGCCACCGCCTCGGGCTGCCGGTGCACAGCGGCGCTGTGAACAAGGTCCTCTTCAGCCCCGACGGAAGGGAGCTGGTCACCGCAGGCGAGGACGGCCGGGTAATCTACTGGGACCAGCGCACTGGCCAACCGCGAGATCACATCGCGGCCCACAGCGGGGCGATCGTGGGCATGGCTTTCAACGCCGCCGGCACGCTGCTGGCCACCGGCGGCGTGGACTCGGTCATCAGGCTGTGGGACCACCGCAGCCGCGCCATGAAGAAGGCCCTGCGCGGTCATCAGGGCACGCTCTACGATGTGGCCTTCAACACCGCTGGCGACCTGCTGGCCACCTGCGGCGCTGACCTCACGGTGCGGCTCTGGGACGTGCGCACCCGGAAGCAGCGGGCGGTGATCCGGCTGGCGCGCAAGCCGTGGAACGTCAGCTTCCATCCCTCGGGCAAGTACCTGGCCGTGGGCGGTGACATGGCGCGGGCCGCTGTCTACGAGGTGCCCTCGGGAAAGCTCTACTGGCGGCTGGACCGGGACGTGCCACGCACGGTGGTTCGCTTCAACGCCAGGGGCCTGCTCGCCGTGCAGAACTCGGCGGGCGTCGTGAGCCTCTACGACGTGCCCGGCAAGCGCCTGAGCGACCAGGTGCGAAGCCCAAGGCTGATGCCGTTCAGCAGCCTGCGGCCCACCTTCGATCACAGCGGCGACCGACTGCTGCTGGCCACGGCAACCAGCACCTGCCGGGCCTGCGCGGCCACAGTGATGGACCTGCGACGGCGCACCAAGGTCGACCTGTGGGGTGGGCGCCAGCCGATGCGCGACATCGCCGCCCACCCGCAAAAGAACGTGACGGCCACCGTGGGCACCCTCGGCTTCATGCAGCTGTGGAACCTGGACGATGGCTCGCCGCGCTGGCACGCGCCGTTGATGCTGGCGCCGCTGCTCTACCGGGCAGGTGGTGCCGCGGACATGGTCACCGGCACCGCCGTGAAGCCGAAACGCAGATGGCAGCAGGCGCTGGTCAGTCACGCTCGCCTGGCGGACCTCGACGCCCGCGCCGGCATGCTCTGCCTGCAGACAAACGACAAGGCGCTGGAGCTCTGGGAGACCCGAGCCGACCGGCGCCTGTTCACGAAGCCAGGGGGGACCATCAGCCAGCTGGTGGCCACCAGCGATGGCTGCGTGGTCCAGCAGGGGCAGCGCAAGGGCCTGGCGCTGGTGGATCGCGGCGGCACCGCGCTGCCGCTGTTCAAAGAGGGCGTCGAGACCTTCCTCGTGCACGATGGCAAGTTGCTGGTGGTCCAGGGCAAGGAGCTGCTGACCCATGATCTGCGGGGCAAGCGGCAGACCAGCCAGGCGCTCGACACCCACGTACGCGCCATCGCGCGCCTGGGAGACTACCTCGTGGTGGCGCACCGCGGCGGGCTGGTACAGCGCTGGAGTAAGGGCAAGGGCGATCGGTGGGGCCGCGCTCGGGACATGGCGGACGCCACACAGGCGCCGGCGATGCGGGTGGCGCCGGGGCCCCGCGGCATGGTCATGGTCGGGTTCGTCCACGGCCTCGTTGCATTCTGGGATCTGGCCACCGGCGACCTGCTCCACCGCCTCAAGCTTCACGGCCCGGTGATCCACCTGTCCCACACCCGGGACAAGATCTTCCTCGCCACGGAGCTGGGGGATTACCGCGTGCTGGACGCGTCGGCCCTGTCGGCGCCGGCCTGCGAGCTGCTGCGCCGGGTGTGGCGCGAGGTGCCGTTTTCGGCCCGGGGGAAGGTGCTGGTCTCCCACCCGCCGGACCGCAAGCACAGGTGTGCTAAGGAGTAATGATGAGGTCTTCACGGGCATGACCGGATCACTGAAGTTATTGAGCCATATGGATGAGTGACCGCTTCGACCATATCGTCGAGCAGCTGGAGCAGGAGTTCTCCACCTTTCGGCTGGTCTCCAAGCACCGCTCCCTGCTGATGCGGACGCTCTACCACGGCCTCGGCATGCGCTGGTGGTGCCCGGAGTTCATGACGCGCTATACCACCGTCGTCGTCTCGGTGGTCTACATGCCGGTGGACCTGTTTCACACCGACGCGGGGTACCGCGTGCTGCGCCACGAGCGGGTGCACATGCGCGACTGTTGGCGCACCGGCGTGCTGCCCTTCGCCCTGTCCTACGTCCTGCTCTTCCCCACGGTGTTCACCCTGCGCGCCCACTGGGAGATGCGCGGCTACGCCGAGACCATGCGCGTGGAGCTGGAGGACACCGGCGCCATCTCTGACGAGACCCTGGACTACATCCAGGAGCAGTTCACCGGCCCGTCCTATTTCTGGATGTGCCCCTTCCCGGGCTACGTACGCCGCTGGCTGGAGCGCATCCGTCGGGACCTGACTCAGGGGACGTAGCGCAGCTCCACGCGGCTGTAGCTGCCCGACGTCTCGGTGGCCACCTTGTTGGCCTTGGCCGTGTTCAGGTTTGCCTGCAGCACCAGGCGATGCAGCGAGATCGGCTTGTTGGCCAGGGTGGTCTTGTAGGGGTTGCCGGTGCCGTAGGAGTTCTTCTGCGAGGAGGTGCCCCGGGCGCCGAGCAGGCCGATGACGTCGCCCTTCTTCACCGGGATCTTGACGGTGATCCAGCCGGAGCCGGCCACGTTCTTGGAGTAGTGCAGCGAGGTGAAGTTGGTGCCCTGGGTCGGCCACTTGGTCACGGCCCCGACGAAGCGGAGCACCTCGACGTTCTGCACGCCGGTGCCCACGTCGGTGGGCACGCGCACCCCGACGATGGTGAAATTCACCGGCGCGGTGAACCAGAAGCCGCGGGTCATGCTGGAGGAGAAGGTGCTCTTGTGCTTGCCCACGTCCAGGTCCATGTGGGTGCAGCCGGGGACCTTGGTCCAGGCCGTGGAGGACGTGGCCGGCACGCACTTGAAGCAGCCCACGGTCTGGTTGGCGGTGTAGCACTCGCCGTCGATCAGGCAGTGGGACGTGCTGGTCAGCGTCCACTTGGTGGCGTCCTTGGTGGGGTCGCACTGGGCGCACCCCTTGGGGTGCTTGGTCCCCTTGGTGTGGCACTTCTTGTCGATCTTGCACATGCCGGCCAGGGGGGTCCAGCCGTACTTGTCCTTGGTCGGATCGCAGGTGGCGCACCCGGTGGAGTCCTTGGCGCTGGCGGTCTTACAGACCTTTTCGATATAGCAATGGCTGCCCTTGACCGTCCACTTGGAGGCGCTCGTCGTCGGGTCGCACTCGGCGCAACCGCTGGGGTGCTTGTCGCCCTTGCTGTAGCACTTGCCGTCGATCTTGCAGAGCCCGGGCATCGCGCTCCAGTCGTACTTGTTGACCGCGGGCTGGCAGGACGAGCAGCCGGTGGTGTCCTTGTCGCCAGGCTTGCGGCAGGTCTTGCCGATGTAGCAGCTGCTGCCGCTGACGGTCCACTTGGAGGGGCTCACCGCCGGGTCGCACTCGGCGCAGCCGCCCGGGTGCTTGATCCCCTTGCCGTAGCACTTGCCGTCGATCATGCAGGTGTTGGTGAAGGTGGTCCAGGCGCTCTGGCTCTTCTTGACGTCGCAGCCCGAGCAGGCGCCCGAGGGGTTGGCCGTGCCGTCCTTGTGGCAGGTGCCGCTGATCAGGCAGTAGTCCTTTTTCAGCTTGTTGCCGAGGCAGCCGCCCTTGCCGTCGCAGATGTCCTCGGTGCAGGAGTACTGGTCCTTGCACTGGTTGCCGTAGTAGGTGCCCTTGCACTGGCCGGTCTGGCAGTAGTCACCCTTGGTGCAGGCGTTGCCGTCGTCGCAGTAACCGCCGGTGGCCGGGGACCACTTGGTGCCGCTGCCGGTGCTGCCGCCGTCATCGCCCGCCGTCGTCTGCTTCGGCTGGCAGACCAGGCACTGGTCGCCCGGCTTGCGGTCGCCCTCCTTGAAGCAGCAGAGGATTGTCTAACTTACCAGTGGAGGTCCGGT
>PVBE010772761.1_pt1 | contig 25915 bp, 24 predicted proteins | sample 1631181 | NCBI WGS metagenome assembly PVBE01 (sample SAMN08397723, study PRJNA350692) | Marine metagenome, whole genome shotgun sequencing project. | isolation source: water | place: Pacific Ocean | collected 2012-04 | reverse complement strand
TGCGACTTGTCACGGACTTTCCTATTCTTCATATCGTAAAGTGACTTGAAAGCATTGATGCAATCAGTCTTGGTGATATGCGCTTTGCCCCACTCGTCTGGATTGTAATTCGAGTGATCGGGCCGCGCGAACCTTGGCGGAGTGGCCCACTGTTTCTGTGTCACTAGGTCGAAGCGATCGCGCACGGCCTTAAGAACGGGCCGGTGAAAGAAGTGAGATCGGTTCCCTGAGGCAAACTCCTTGATGCTATGCTTGACACTGGTCGAAGAAGAATAGGCTTCGGCAAGAAAACGCCGGTGCCAGTATTGCAGCGCCTGTGGGGACAACTCATCAGTAGAGACGACACTGTTGCCCCACCGCCGGAAATTCGAAAAGTCGGTGGCGCCTTTCTCAAAATAAAGGCCCTTGCCCAATCGCGCTTGATCATAAACCGTGGTGCCGGGATAAGGCGTCATGATATTGACGCTGGTGCGATGAATCTTTAACTCTTTTGCAAAATTAATTGAATCCTGAATAGTCTTCTCAGTTTCATGGGGGTGGCCAATAATAAACGATCCTCTTCGCTCCTCCACGCCAACGGCATCTAAGATTTCGTAAGCGCGTCGGTAGTGATCAAGTGTAACTCCTTTCTGCATCTCTTCATTAATGCCGGGGTTACCGCTTTCTATGCCAAAAGAGATTTGCACGAATCCTACTTCTTTCATGAGTCTGGCGAACGCGAGGTCATCTTCCCGGCCGTTTGTTGTTGCGATGGTATTGGCTCTTGTAAGGCAAAGAAAATGTGCGTTGTATTTGCGAGCCTTCATTTTCTCAAATAGTTCGATAGACCGCTTGCGATTGAAGGTCAACGTGTCGTCGACGAATTGAATAAGGCCTCTTTCGCCTTTGCTGTTCATATTCGCGGCGATTTGATCGAGTTCTTCCAAAATATTCTCTACCGAACGTAGTCCAAGTCCACTACGTCGGCTACTGCAAAAAGTGCAGGCATAAGGGCAGCCCCTTGCCGTCTCCAATGAATCGGTCAGGACCAGTCCCACCTGCGGGTCCGCAAAACGGTAATTGCTCATATCTATATAAGGGGACCGCCGTAGTGGACGAAGGCGTTCAAGGTCTTCTGTGGTCTGATTTTGGCTGAGTAGAACCTTGTTCTTGTACCTTTTGGGATCGTGAACCCCTATGGACTCCATCAGGTGCTGGGCATTATCGGAGTACTCTCTAATTTTCTGTGAGTCGCTAGAGGCTATAGCAGCTAGCGCCTTTTCGCCCTCGAAAACCACAACATAATCCACCCCAGAGACCTCCTCAACTATTTCCCAAGGCACGTGGGTTGCATGAGCGCCGCCTATCACCGTCTTTACATCGGGGGAACGCCTCTTAACTTCTTCTGTGAAGAACTTGACTGCCCCATACTCTGGCGTGGTTCCGGTTACACCTACAATGTCCGGATTAAAGGCAAGGGTGTGGTCGACCAGTTCTTCTAGAGATAGATTGTCAGCTTCACCATCGATAATTCGGACATCTGCGCCCACGTCAACTACGGCTGCAGCAAGGTACATTATTGGCAAGGGGGCGCTGACCCACTTGTTGCCCACCTTGTATTTGTTCTTGTAGGTGGATTTATATATTTCGTAGGAATATGGTGGCCGAACCAGCACCACCTTAGGTTTTTCGTCTGACATCGGCAACATCATGGCTTTTTATCCCTGCCGGAATATTAAAATTGTAGCCGGCACCAGGCTAAAACCGGGCAAAAATTGATGATAGTGATAGAATATCACTCATAAGGTCATCCGGTGGTTCGCAATCGGACGCGAATCGCACGAGGCAAGAGGCTCGTCTGGGTGTTAGAGCGGCAACCATAGATTTATTTGCACCTTTTTTGTCGGGATTTTTGGTGGCGGGAGCCCTCTGCCGATCGACCTTCACCGACTTGTCTCTCACACCGTCGATTCTACCATTTGACCTTAGAGCACACTAAGAGTTAGGTCCAGAATCTTGCTATTTGCCTATTTCCATAAAATTCATAATTGATTCGATGAGTTGAATTTCCAGTTCAAATCTGCACTCTATGGGTGAGTATCAGGAGAAACTGATTTGCGGCCGACTTATCCCGTTTGTTATGGGTTCAATTGGTAGCGGTTGCAGCGATTACTTCGAGTGATGTCGATGAGCCAGATTATAAAAAGGGTTTTGCCCAAGTTAAAACAAGAAGCGAGCTAGATGTACAGATGAGCATGCATCCAATACAGGTGGCACAAATAGGAGTTGGCTATTGGGGCCCAAACTTATTGAGAAACTTTGTTTCCTGTCCTGCATTTACGGTAAAAGCAGTGATTGATAAGTCGGAGGACCGGCGAAAATTTGTAGAAGCACTCTATCCATCGATAGAACTTCATAGCAATATTGATAGGGCAATAGATGATCCAGAGATAGATGCTGTAGTAATTTCAACACCCGTGGCAACGCATTACGAACTTGCGATCAAAGCAATTCAAGCCGGGAAACATGTCCTCGTAGAAAAACCAATGGCTGCCACTGTCGATGAGGTTGAGCATATTGCTCGCGAAGCGGCCACCAATAAAGTAACAGCAATGGTAGGGCATACCTTTCTATTCAACCAGGCGGTCCGATATGTTAAGGGGCTGATCGATAATGGTGACCTAGGGGATATCCGATATATATATAGTCAAAGATTAAATCTTGGCCGAATTCGAAACGACGTAGATGCTTTATGGAATCTAGCCCCTCACGACATCAGTATCATCCAATATTGGTTGAATGATGTAGACCCAGAGGGAGTATCGCGTAAAGGCGTCGATTATATTCAAGACGGTATCGACGATGTCGTATTCCTAAGCGTGAATTATCCCGATAAAGTCATGGCGCATGTACATGTTAGTTGGCTAGACCCTCATAAGGTTCGAAAAATTACGGTAGTCGGATCTAGAAAGATGGTTGTTTATGACGATATGGCTGAGAACAAAGTAGCAATTTTCGACAAAGGAATTGATCCGCTCGCAGTCTTGGGTCAAAACATGGATTACGATAATCCTGGGTCTTTGGAATTTAACCACCGATCCGGTGATGTCATCATGCCTCGGGTTCCATGGCGTGAGCCTCTGAAAGTTGAGGTAGAGCATTTTGCCGACTGCATCCAAGGAAAAGCTGAGTGCCTGACCGGCCCAGCGCATGCTTCCCGGGTGGTAAGAATATTAAGCCAGGTTCAGTAAATCAGTGTTTCAGACCACAGCGTGGGCGCGACTTTCAGAGATTGTTTATGGATTTGAATTACAGCCCAATAAAGGGGTGTCCCAGGATTTTGTCTTCTCCAAAGTATGTAATGAGGTAGGTGAGTACTTAGTTACACCAGTATTCGGTGATTTCATCACGCTAACCCAAAAGGATTGCAAAGATCTGGCGAAACTAGCAGCACTTGAGCCCGAAGCCCCGATGCGGGTAAAGGCATTATCTAAGAAGCGACCAACGATTTCAGGTTTCACGGTTGAAGATAGTGGTTTTATTCACGAACTCGAATTCAGGTCGTATACCAAATGGAAGTCTGAGCAAATAAAGTGTAAGTTCAGAAATCAAGTTGGGCAGGGTGCACGTGCTGGCCTCACAGCGTTAGTCAGTCGCAAAGAAGAAGACATCGTAAAATTTTGGGAAATGCATGCGATGTTAAGGGTCACCAAGTTTTCTGAGATTCCTCAACCAAGAGAGTTTTTTTTAGAGATCTTCCGCTCCTACTTCAAAGCCGATCTTGGGTTTATGTTGGGCGGGTATGATCGCCAGTCCCGACTTATTGCTGGAATAATTGTGCTGCTGGACGGCGATACCGCTTATTACAAGTTTGCGGCATCCGCACCCGAAGCCTTGAAGTTGCGGCCTAATAACTTTCTCATCGCGGAATTGATTGCCTACTTGGAGGAAATAGGAATAAAAAAAATTAATTTTGGGTATACCGGATCTGGAGCAGAATATGCGGGGTTGCGAAAATATAAATTGTCGACTGGTGCAATCGAGGCTCCACGATACACCCTTAAAACGGCCCCTTTTGCGAATTTGGACATGTCGTCAGTCGTGGCGACTAATAAGGGTGTCGCGGACTTTCTTAAGACAAACCCGACTCTGGATCAAATAGACCAGTTTAGTAACCAGCACTACCGTAATTTTGCTTGACGAGTCGCTATGAAAATACCTTTTGTTGACTTAAAGGCGCAATACAGTTCAATTCAAAAAGAAATTGACGCGGCGGTATCCGCCGTGATCACCGAGACGGCTTTTGTTAGGGGTAAGTATGTTTCAGCTTTCGAGGAGGAATATTGCAATGCCTACGGTGTTGATCATTGCATATCGTGCGCAAATGGAACCGATGCGCTTTACATCGCACTGAAGGCTTTAGATATTGGTCCTGGTGATGAGGTCATAACGACGGCTTTGAGTTGGATCTCAACATCAGAGACCATTAGCCAGACGGGCGCACGAGTCGTGTTCGCAGATATCGAATCTGATTACTTTACAATCGACCCATCAAGTATCGAGGAAAATATAACTGATAAAACGAAAGCGATTATTCCAGTCCATTTGTATGGTCAGTCGGCTGATATGGGTAAAATCATGTCGTTAGCCGAGAGATATCAATTGGCAATTATTGAAGACTGCGCACAGGCACATTTTGCGAAATACGCTAGTAAGCATGTTGGAACCTACGGTATCGCAGGGACATTTAGCTTCTACCCGGGAAAAAATCTGGGAGCCTATGGTGATGCAGGAGCGATTATCTCTAATGATGAGGGATTTGCCAGGCGGGCCCGAATGTTCGCAAATCACGGTTCTCTAACCAAGCACCAGCATGAGATTGAGGGAATTAACAGTCGGCTTGATGGCTTACAGGCAGCAATTTTGTCGGTGAAACTACAGTATATTGATAACTGGAATTCACTGCGCAGATCGATAGCAGAAAACTATAATGAAGGGCTCCGTGGATTAGATAATATTCGCACCCCGTTAGCTCGCAAAGGGGCTGAGCATGTTTATCACCTGTATGTAATTCGGACTGATCAAAGAGACAAACTTCAGAAGCGACTAAAAGAAAATGGCGTTGCTTCTGGAATTCACTATCCTTGTTCATTACCCTTTTTAAAGGCGTATGAATACTTGGGGCATAAGCCGGAAGATTTCCCTAAAGCATTGGAGTATCAACCACAGATTTTGTCATTACCAATGTTTCCAGAATTAACTGAGGAGATGGTCGAATATGTAGTATCACTGATCGTTGGGGATCGACGAAAGGAGGATCGGCGGGTATGACTGGGCCAGAATCTGGAAAATCGTGGGACGGCAAATTATGGGTCTAGGTCCAGCTGCGGTTCAGAACACCCTGGAATTATGGCAGCAGGGATTTTTCGAAAAGATTAATTCCGTCATAGAAATTGGGTCTCAAGAAATTCACATGGGCGCAAGTGACTTTCGATCTTTGCTTGAGCAGGCGTGCATCCCAAATTGGCAAAGCCTCGATTTTCCTGGATCCGGGGCTGAAGATTGTTCAAAACATCTCGGCTGTTCGGCCGAGTACCTCTACAGATTGCTTGGGGTTGAAAAATACGATTGTATTGATATCAATGGAGAGCATGGCGCGATCAAGCATGACCTGAATTACCCTTTGGAAGGACAAGCGCTGACAGCGAAATATGATCTTGTCACAGATCATGGTTCGTGTGAACACGTTTTTAATGTCGCTCAAACTTATCAATCGATGCATGAGGTCTGTAAGACCGGTGGACTGATCGTTATCTCACAGAATACTTGGGGAGGAAATGGCTATTTTTTGTTTGATCGGTCATTTTACGAATCACTCGCCGCAGCGAATAATTACACGATCGTCCATGATTCCTATGTACTTTCTCTTAGGCCAAAGAATACTGACCAAAGAAGTCAAGAATTTCATATACCACCTGTTCGGAGCCTATTAAATGCAATCGATCGTAGAGAAATATCCGAGATGGGAGTTTATGTGGTTCTGAAGAAAAACAACGATCAAGATTTTCGTTTTGCTTACCAGGGTGATTACTTGGCAGAGCGAGAAGGGCACTCGGGCTTCAACAAGTTATTTGACAGGGATCCCCCAGGGCTTTCTTACGTGCCGGAGTATGCTGAAAGGCGGCCAAGCCACATACCCAGCTCTGTGTTAGCAAAAGAGTTATTGCGGCGAATCGTTAGGAAAGTTACCGGGAAATAGTAAAGTCAGCAACAGTATCTTGAAAAACGTCACGCTTGGACGTTTCCACAAAGCAATTTCTATATTCCTTTTCTGATTTTTTCCACGCAACATTAAGCAAGAAATTATTTTGGTGTGAACCCTAGGTTTTGTAGGCCCAAGCCGTGATTCCATACAAGATTGTTAGATTATCCGGCACTCATTATCCATCTATTTCTGAAGTAATCATTAACACGTACCCGGGCTTTATTGGTAGTACATATCGAGAGCAATTGGATTATCTATTCCAACATAAAGCGCTATATAGCGATAGTTTTTCAAGATCTATGCAGGCACTGGGAAATCAGGCGGAAGAAATAGTTTGGGATCTGGAAATCACTCAGAAAACTTGGGCATCAGAAAATGGTATACGGTTCTCTTCAGATAATTGGGCTCTTGAGATTCTTTTTGCACAGATAGAGAAATATCGCCCGAATGTCGTCTATTTCCAGGGTACCGAATTGTGTGTTCCTGGTCGGTTTCCCGGTATTGAAAGGGGTGGAAATATTCCGACTATCCTAAAAGAAAGATTTCCTTTTATTCGGTTGGTCGCGATGTTTTCTGGTTTTCCAAGTTTGGTTTCTCGGGTAAAAGGCGTAGACCTTCTTTTTGCTTGCACGCCGGCGATTGTAGATCACTACCGCACGGCGGGGTTGGATTCAGTCCTCTGCTATCATGCATTTGATGAAGGCGTTCTCACGGCCTTTGAAGGTAAACAGGAAGCTATTTACGACGTGACATTTGTTGGTTCGACACAAGCGCCAGGTGAGAGATACTGGATGCTTAGAGAGTTGATTGAACATACTCCACTTCGATTATGGACTGACAGTAGGGACGAAGACGAAGCCCGAAAATATTATCTGCGAGAAGTCAAGAAAACCGTTAAACAGTCGGTGCGAACCCAAATTAGAAATCAAGCGCGGTCAATACTGGAGTTTTGGGAGAAGAAACGCTTGAAGAGAATCGCGGAAAGCAGTCTTGCACCCGCCGGGTTGAGAAATGTCATTGACGAAATGCTCAGCGAGAAAATCAGCGCTCAAAGTAGGGGCGATAATTTGGCGCTGAAGATGCCGCGAAGGCTTCCGCGTAAGAATCTCCGGGAATTATTTCCCGACCGCTGCACAAGTCCTGTTAGTGGGCTCGATTACTATACGGTAGTTGGGAAATCCCGTATTTCATTTAATAAGCATGCCGACCGGAGTCTCGGGAATATTGGTAACCTTAGATTGTTTGAGGCAACCGGAATGGGGAGTTGCCTGCTTACAGATTATGGGCAAAATATCCATGATCTTTTTGAGCCAGACGCTGAGGTTGTTGCGTATCGGTCAGTTGGTGAAGCGATCAATAAGATATGCTTCCTGCTGGAAAATGAGTCCGCGAGGCAGGCAGTCGCGATAGCTGGCCAGAAGAAGACCTTGAGATCTCACACAATCCGAAATCGATGCGAATTAATTAATGACGAAATTCGGATGAGGCTATAGTCCGATAGCCAAGATGGAAGACTATTATGAAACTTGGAGTTAAAAAACTCGGATGAAAAGTTTAGTTACAGGCGGTGCAGGCTTTATTGGGAGTCATCTTGTTGATGCCCTACTGGAAATTGAGCATGACGTCGTAGTGCTGGATAACTTCAGTACGGGTCGGTTGGAAAACCTTGCTCATGTGAAAGAGCATATTCGAGTCCGGGAATGCGACCTCGGAGTAGACGGCAACTGGACCAGCGAATTCTCAGAGGTGGATTGGGTATTCCATCTGGCTGCGCTCGCCGATATTGTTCCGTCAATTCAGAATCCACGAGCATATTATGAGTCCAACGTTAGTGGTACCTTCAATGTCTTGCAGGCAAGTCATAACGCGGAAATAGAACGCTTCATTTATGTAGCGTCGTCCTCATCCTACGGGTTGCCAGATGTTTTCCCAACTCCGGAAACGACAAATATTCGGCCTCAGTACCCATATGCGTTGACCAAGCACCTCGGCGAAGAGCTGGTATTGCACTGGGCCCAGGTTTATTCTTTACCGGCGTTGTCGTTGCGTTTTTTCAATGTATATGGCCCGCGTTCTAGAACTTCAGGCACTTACGGCGCGGTCCTTGGGGTGTTTTTGGCGCAAAAACTGGCGCGCGAGCCGTTTACGGTGGTCGGGGACGGCGAGCAGACCCGGGATTTTACTTTTGTCTCTGATATCGTAGCGGCATTGATTTGTGCAGCGATGAGCGAGCGGAGCAATCGCGCCTATAATGTGGGCAGTGGTGCCACAGTCTCGGTAAATCGACTGGCAGATCTGCTCGGTGGTGAAAAAATCTTTATTCCAAAGCGGCCTGGAGAGCCCGAGTGCACGTTCGCCGATATCTCAAGAATTCAGATGGAACTTGGTTGGCACCCTCTCATAACTATTGAAGAGGGCGTTGCACAGATGCTGGAACATATAGATTATTGGCGTGCAGCACCAGTGTGGACCCCCGATACGATTGCAGATGCGACTCGCGACTGGTTTCGGTATTTAGGCGATCAAGACAGTCCGTGAGCGAAGTACGAGCTCTATTGCTGGCGGCAGGACTAGGAACCCGGCTGCGTCCAATAACAGATAGCTGCCCGAAATGCCTGGTGCCTATTGGTGGTAGGCCGCTGCTGGAACATTGGTTGTGCAGCCTTTATCGATCTAGAATTCAGAATGTGTGGATAAATTTGCATCACCACCAAGATATGGTTCACGGGTTTCTGTCGCGCAAATGTTTTTCTGACTGGGTTAAAGGGATATTGGAACCTGCACTTTTAGGTACAGCTGGTACTTTGAGCACCAATGCCGACATATTTCGTAATTCCACCACGCTTCTAGCTCATGCAGACAACTGGTGCCAGTGCGACTTCAATGCGTTTTTGAATTTTCATCAACGAGGTCGGCCTTCTGACACCGTTATGACAATGATGACTTTTCGCACGACCACGCCCGAATCATGTGGAATTGTAGACATTGACGATCAGGGAGTAGTGCAGGCGTTCTATGAAAAGATTTCCGATACTGTTACGCGATCCAACTTGGCTAACGGAGCGGTTTATCTTATTGAGCCTGAGATCGTCAGTTGGTTAGAGAAAAGGCCCCGAGTCAGTGATTTCAGTACCGAAGTAATTCCGGAGTTTCTAGGCAGGATCGCGACTTGGGAAAATACGGAAATTCATCGCGATATTGGCGTAATTCAATCATTGCTCGCAGCGCAGGACGACCCATCGCAAGAACCATGTTGGCCTGATAAGGATGACTGGATGGATAACTATGAAAAAGCTCAAGTGCACTCGCACTTAGCTGATGCTAGGCAGTTGCTATTATGACTAAAGTATTTCGTTTAAGTGAATTCTCATCCACAGATAATCTCCAATGGCTCAATGGCGCAATAGCTTGTTTCGGACACTTTAACGCAATTCATCCGGGGCATATCCGCTATTTTAGAACTGCTCGTGAACACGGTAGACCGTTGGTCGTTGCCGTCGAGGGCGACGCGCAGCTACCGAATCTCGAGCGGGCAAGTGTCTTTCCTGAAGAAGAAAGAGCTCAGTCGGTTGCATCTTTGAATCTAGTAGATTATGTCGTGATTCTGGATAGTGGGCCACTGGAAGAATTTGTAGGCGAAGCCAATTTGGCAGCACTGGTGCTAGGCAAGGAGTTTGAAGGTGCTCGCGCTCCAAAAGTGGCAGCAGCGGTAATTGCGGCGCAGAACAACGGCGCTCAAGTTTTCTATGGTGCCGGTGAGACTCACTACGCCAGCACGGAGCTATTATCTGGAAGCCCAGGCGAGCTTAAGAAGCAGCGATGCGAGGCGTTTATACAGGCGCAAAAAGCCCAGGGTGTGGTGATGTCAGATGTGTTCTCCATTATGGAACAAGGGCACCAACCACATATTTTGGTAATCGGAGACGCCATTGTTGATCGGTACGTTGCGTGTGATCCGGTTGGTATGAGTAATGAAGCCCCGGTGGTCGTGTTCAAGGAGATGGAAACCCGGGATTATGTAGGCGGCGCAGGAATTGTTGCGGCCCACGTAGCGGCGCTCGGCGCACGATCCACATTTCTGTCAGTTACCGGGAAAGACAGTCATGCTCAATACACAGGAGATATGCTGAGCAACTTTGGTGTTGATTCTCTATTGATTGAGGACGAAAGCAGGCCAACGACATTCAAGATTCGATACTTGGTGGAGAATCAAAAGTTATTCCGTGTTAGTCGTCTGAAGGAGCATAGCCTGCCTCGGAAAATTGAAGACCAACTGGTAGACAACATTATAGAAAAGGCGGCAGACCTAGATGGAATCCTGGTTAGCGATTTTGTCTACGGTGTAATTACTCCCAGGATCATTGAAACCCTGCGGCATGTTTCACGTGAGCATGATATTCCGCTGTTTGGTGATCTACAGTGTAGTAGCCAGGTAGGCAATATCCTCAAGTTTAAAGATTTCTTTTTCATCTGCCCAACGGAACGGAAGCACGCATAGCCTTAGCGAATCATGACGATGGGGTGGAGTACATCGCTAACTTGCTGATTGAGAAAACCCGCAATACCAATATGGTGCTGAAGCTTGCGGGTGAAGGATTTATCGTTTACGTGGGGCAGGAGGGGGAAGCAGGATTTTTGCACCGACAGCATTTCCCAGCTTTGACGGTCAATCCAGTCGATGTGGCCGGAGCGGGAGATGCGCTTCTCTCTGCAATGACGGTGGGTTTGGCTCGGGGACTCTCATTAATGCAGGCGTCAGCTTTGGCGTGTTGTGTTTCTGCGATCGCGGTTCAAACAGTTGGCAATCGCCCGATTAGTCTAAAGCAGGCGCGTCAATTCTATTTACAATATATGGATAGCGGGCAAAATAATGCGGTTTAAGAATATCTTTGTTACTGGTGGCGCAGGCTATGTCGGTGCAGTACTGGTGCCTCGGCTCCTTGATGAAGGATGCCAGGTCACCGTGCTTGATCTGATGATCTATGGTGAGAGCGTGCTTCCGCCAAACCCACAGCTGAACGTGGTCAAAGGGGATATCCGCGATAGAGATTTGTTGAAAAAAATATTACCGGGGCATGACGCGGTAATTCACCTTGCTTGCATATCTAACGACCCAAGTTTTGAACTTAACCCACGTCTGGGCAAGTCGATCAATCTGGATGCTTTCCGGCCCTTAGTGGAAGTTAGTCGGGATTCAGGTGTAAAACGTTTTGTATATGCTTCTTCTTCGAGTGTTTACGGGATTAAGGAAGAGCAGGATGTGCATGAAGGCATGGTGCTTGAACCGCTTACTGATTATTCCCGATATAAAGCAGATTGTGAGCAGATATTGGTGAACTCGCAGACTCCGGACTTTACCGGAGTGACTATCCGTCCAGCCACGGTCTGTGGCTATTCTCCACGCCAACGCCTTGATGTCGTTGTTAATATTTTAACTAATCTCGCTTACCATAAGCGGAAGATCAGTGTATACGGTGGTGAGCAACTCCGACCCAATATACATATTGCGGACATGGTTGAGTCATATATCGTAACGCTGAACGCACCAAGTGAAGTTGTTGCTGGGCAAGTCTATAACGCCGGCTATGAAAACCAGCCAGTACGCGAATTGGCAGAATCGGTTCGCAGCGTTGTGGGAGAGGATGTTCAGCTCGTGACTACCCCAACCGACGATAATCGCTCCTACCATATATCATCGGAGAAGATTCGCAAGGACCTTGGATTTCGAGCCCAACATACGATTTGTGAAGCGGTGGCTGACCTGGTGCAGGCATTTGAGGCAGGAAAACTTCCGAATTCGCTCGAAGACGAAATTTATTTCAACATCCGCCGGATGCAATCGTTAGAACTTATTTAGAATGCATATTGGCTTGGATTTCGACAATACTCTGGCGTGTTATGACCAGGTATTCAGCCAGGCGGCGCAACAAGAGCACTTGCTACCAAACGGGTGGATCGGAGGTAAACGCGCTCTACGCGATTTTCTACGGAATCTAAAAGATGGTGAGTCCGCATGGCAGGCTCTTCAGGGTCAGGTATACGGTGCTCTGATGCACCAGGCGCAATTAAAGCCTGGGGTGAGTTGGTTTTTGATGCATTGTAAGGCCCGTGGTGTCAAGGTATCCATTGTTAGTCACAAAACCGAGCACAGTCCCAAAGACCCTGCAAGAGTGCCGCTCCGCGAAAAGGCCTTGCAATGGATGGAGCAAAATGGATTCTTTGATCCAACTTTATATGGCCTTACCCGTGATAATGTTTTTTTTGAAAGTACTCGTGGAGAGAAGATCAGCCGTATTTCATCAATTAGGTGTACCCATTTCGTAGATGATTTACCGGAAGTATTCAATCATCGGAGATTCCCCTCTGGGGTAACCAAAATTCTTTATAGCCCTGACGAGATGTATGAGCGAGTGCCTGAGGCTGTAAACATTTGTGCCGATTGGTCGTCGATTCAGTTCGCACTCCTTGGTGATGAATCAAAAGAAGATCTGCTCGTGATTACTCGGGCTCTAATGCCCAGCCTCAATGTGAATCGTTGCGAGCGAGTTACCCGGGGGGGTAACAGCAAGGTCTACAAGCTCTCGAGGCCTGGTCACCCGGATTTGGCACTTAAGCGTTATCCGATAGTAGCGCGTGATCCTCGTGATCGCTTAGGAACAGAAGTAGAGGCGTGCCGCTTCTTGCTAGATCATGGGATTCGAACAGGGCCATCCGTGCTTCACTCAGATCAAGTCAATCAGACGGGTGTATTCGAATGGATCGACGGATCACACATTACTTTACCTGACAAAAAGGATATACAAGATTTAGCTGCCTTTGTAAGTCAACTGGATCAGTTGAGAAAGGCGGGTGGAGCGCAATCTTTTGCGCCCGCCTCGGAGGCCTGTTTCAGTGGTCAGGCGATCTGCCAGCAGATACACTCCCGTCGCGACAAGTTGGGACAGGCCAGGATAGAATTTCCAAATCTTCGCAGATATTTTCAGCAAGAGTTTGATCCGCTTCTTGCTCAGGTACAGGACTGGGTCCAACATCACTGGCCGCACGGTCAGGCCTTTGATGACGAGATGCCTGCTCAATTCCGGACACTTAGTGTTTCCGATTTGGGGTTTCACAATGCGTTGCGGGATAAATCCGGGATACTACGGATCATTGATCTTGAATACTTTGGCTGGGATGACCCCGTTAAACTGGCCTCGGATTTCTGCTGGCACCCAGGAATGGCGTTGGACCATCGGATGCGGAATGATTGGATACACACGATGACGAACATTTTCACTCGAGACGGGTTATTTACAGCACGTCTGCGCGCAGCCTACCCATTGTATGGATTGCGATGGGCTATGATTGTGTTGAATCCCTTTCTTGCTACGCAAAACGGCAATACTTTCTCGGTTAAAACCCTACAGGGGCAGCTTGAAAAATCGAAAGCGCTTTGCCGCCGCACTGCACTTTGGATAAAAGATGATCACCACCACTTCTAATTCAGGGCTAGGCCTTGATTCGCGCTCGCGTGATTTGCGCGCCCTTATTGTGCGCGCTCTTATTGGTGGTAATAGAGGACACTTGGGCTCATCTATGTCGTTGGTCGAGATACTGAGAGTATTGTTTGATGATCACCTGCGTTTCAAGTCCGATCAACCTGATTGGCCAGAACGTGATCGTTTTATTTTGTCAAAGGGCCACGGTTGCCTTGCGCTTTATGCGCTTTTGGCTGACAAGGGATTCATCGCCCATGAGACACTAGATAGTTTCTGTCATAGCTCGGGCATTCTGGGCGGGCATCCGGAGGCGACCAAGGTGCCTGGGGTAGAGGCGTCGACGGGGGCTCTTGGTCATGGGTTGCCCATCGGCGTTGGTATGGCGCTGGCGGGTCGCATCCGCCGCCAACAATACCGAGTCGTGGTAGTTACTGGGGACGGTGAAATCAACGAAGGCTCGAACTGGGAGGCAGCGATGTCTGCTGCAAATCATCAGTTAGATAGTCTTAGCGTTTTTGTCGACTACAATAAATTGCAGTCTTATGGCGCTACCACCGAGGTTTGTGATCTTGAGCCTTTGGCAGAAAAGTGGCGAAGTTTTGGCTTTTCAGTACGCGAGGTAGATGGCCACGATGTAACGGCGATGAACTCCTGCGTAAAAGCGTTGCCGTTTGAGTCGTCCAAACCAAGCGTGGTGATATGCCATACGATTAAAGGCAAAGGCTTTGATTTTGCGGAAGGGCAAGCTGAATGGCATCACAAATCTCGCTTTAGTCCGGAAGATATCGCACGGATGCATGCTGCATTGGATCAAGATTAATGCGACACACATGTCTTAACTGTGTTTATGATCTTGCACAGCGCGATGAGCGCGTGGTTTTTGTAGGGTCGGATCTCGGCCCCGGAGTTCTGGAAGACATGAAGAAGCACTTTCCGGACCGGTGGTTCATGGAGGGTGTTGCTGAGCAACATGTGGTAGGCATGGCCGCTGGTCTTGCTATGGAGGGTTTTATACCTTACGTCAATACTATTGCTACTTTTCTTAGCAGACGTTGCTATGAGCAGATCGTGTTGGATCTTTGCCTTCATCGATTGCCGGTGCGCTTGATTGCTAACGGTGGAGGAGTGGTATATGCCCCACTTGGACCGACCCATTTGGCTACCGAAGATATAACGATCTTACGCTGTGTGCCCAATATGACGATTGTCGCACCTTGTGATGCGGAAGAGATGGCCCGCTTTATGTCGGTCTCGTTGGATTGGCCGGATCCTATTTATATTCGTCTTGCGAAAGGTGGCGACGAGATAGTCAGCCGCGCGGAAAACGGTTTTGTGATTGGCAAGGCTATCGCGCTACGTGAACCTGGCCAGGTCTTGTTTGTCACTACCGGTATATTGGCCCAGCGAGCGCTGGCGGCGTCAAAGTTATTAGCCGAAAAGGGTATCCAGGCCGGTGTATTGCATATGCATACCATTAAGCCTTTGGATCGGGAAGCTCTTCTAAAGGCGTCAATAGGGGTGGAGCTTGTTGTAACCGCGGAGGAGAACGCGCTGGCCGGGGGTTTTGGCAGCTTGGTATTGGAGACGTTGAATGATGCTGATCAAATCCGGGTGCCAAGGGTTCTGCGCATGGGTTTACCGGACGTATTCGCAACAGAATATGGCTCCCAGGACAGCTTGCTACGAAACTGGCGCCTTGACAGCGACGCGCTGGCAGCTCGTGTCCGCGATATATTGCCGCACCTTTAGACCTTATTCCAATGAGCACATCACCTGAATTTTTCGACGTTGCCGAGTACGAACTAGGTGAGTGTTTTCCAAAAACTGGTTTTGTGATCCAGGCCGCCGAGGATTTAGAGAGTTTGGTGAAGAATCGTATAGTAGTTACAGCAATTGCTGGAGCGCACTTGGGAGTAGAGTCAATTGAAGCCGACGTTTGTCTTAATAACATCCACAAGAATGTCTCGGTTGAAGATCTGAACAATCTGCGTTTGAGAGTAATTGGTAGACTCAACGTAGAGTTAATGTCACGACCACGATATTACTCTCCCACCCGCAAGTTACACTCTGCACTGGTCGGTGTTGAGCAGATTGTACAGGTGTAGTCGGTGATGCCTTCGTGTCTTTCAATAGAGAAGTTGGCGTTAAGTGCGGAGGCCTAGGCTATATGGCTGAATTAGTCAATATTGTCACCCCTTTGCATCAGGCAACTACCCGCGATTACGTCGCGAGAATGACCGACGAGAAGATTTACTGTATGGGGGTGGCCCAGCAGTATGGTCCCGATTACTGGGATGGAGAGCGCCGTTACGGTTACGGGGGCTACCGTTTTATCCCGGGCCGCTGGCAGCCAGTGGCGCAGGCACTGATTGATCGGTACCATTTGTCAGGCAACTCCAGTGTACTCGATGTGGGTTGTGGCAAGGGATTTTTGCTTTATGAGCTCAAGATGCTGTTGCCCGGTCTGACGGTGGCAGGGTTTGATATTTCATCCCATGGGATTAATGATGCGAGACCAGAGGTACGAGAGTCACTTTTTATCCACCAGGCTCAGGATAGGCACCCCTATAAAAACGGCGCCTTCGATCTTGTTATTTCCCTTGGATGTTTGCATAACCTGCGTTTACCTGAGCTCGAGATCGCTATTCCAGAAATTCAGCGGGTGGGGAAAAATGGTTACATAATGCTAGAGAGTTATCGGAATAATGCAGAACTTTTCAACCTACAGTGTTGGGCTCTTACCGCACAGTCTTTTCTGGATGTCGACGAATGGCGCTGGCTCTACCGGCGATTAGGCTACACTGGCGACTACGAGTTCATATTTTTTGAGTGACAGGCCTGTAACAGAAGGTGTTGTGCATCCAAAATTGTAGGCAATAGCGCCTCCGTGAGCAGCATGAACCAATGAAACTGATTATTCAGATTCCCTGTCTGAACGAGGGAGAAGTGTTACCCCAGACGCTCAAGGCCCTGCCACGGGAGGTGCCAGGCTTTGATGTGGTCGAATGGCTATTGATTGATGACGGTAGCACCGACGATACGATCGAGGTAGCGCGTGCTTTTGGTGTCGATCATATTATCAGCCACAAGCGCACCAAAGGGCTAGCCCGAGCATTCACCAACGGCCTGCACGAAAGTTTGCGCCTCGGGGCGGATGTAATTGTGAATACGGATGGCGATAACCAGTACGAGGCAATGGATATCCCTAAACTGGTCGAGCCAATTCTCGACGGTCATTCGGATATCGTTGTCGGCGCACGACCCATCGATACCCACGAGCAGTTCTCTGCGGCAAAAAAGTTTTTGCAAAGACTGGGTAGCGCGGTGGTCCGCCAGGTGAGCCATACAAGGGTATTGGATACTACGAGTGGGTTTCGAGCACTCAATCGTGAAGCCGCCCAGCGTACAATGGTCTTTAACGAATACACCTATACCCTGGAAACCATTATCCAGGCAGGTCACCGCAAACTGTCAATTACCTCAGTCCCCGTGCGGGTGAATGTAGTCCACCGTCCATCAAGGTTGTTTCGCAGCATTCCCTCGTATATCCGCCAGTCCTTAATTACGATTGTTCGCATATACGTCATCTACCGACCCTTTCATTTCTTTGGAAGTATTGGCTTGGTGTTGCTTTTCGCTGGGATTTTGCTTGGGATTCGTTTTCTCTACTACTATTTGACCGGAGGTGGTAGTGGACACATCCAGTCATTGATCCTGATGTCCGTGTTGCTTGGAATGGGATTTCAAACTGTGTTGATCGCGTTTGTAGCGGATCTTTTTGCGGCGAACCGCAAGATGCTTGAAGAGATTCGCTACCTGCAGAGGAAAGACATTGACCACAATTCAAAACCGTGACCAGTAGCGCCCTTTATTTTATTCTGATCCCGGAACTATTGTTTAGTCGACTAATATCCAGCGCTAAGTAATTTATTGTCTTTTCTCCAGAGCCATAGGATGACGATAAGTAGGATTGGCGTGACCAGCAGGCTAGCGTGGATATGAAACCAAGACCACTGCATTGCCTGAAAGCTGAACGGAAACCACGGCATATAAATTGGTTGGTAGAACTGCTCTTGCATCAGGTCGAGCACAAAATGAAGAAGCGCTCCAGCGAGCATTAACAGGAATGATGTTTGGCGATGAAGTTGGGCAAAGAGAAAAGAAATTAAGTAGCAGGCGACCGCCAGGGCAACCGGCGTGTGGAACGCGCCAAAGAAGTGCGCAACCGGGAGCTCGAGGAAGCGCTGTAGGATAATTCCGGGAACACGAGTCATGAGGTCTGGCAGGATAGATCCAAACACGATAAGAGCGACTCGATGATCCGAATAGAAGCCACGACCGATCAGATAGCCGCTGGCAGCGTGGGTTAGCAGATCAGGCATCGTTTGTTTTGCTCTGGCACGGAATCAGTGGCAGGCGCCAGCGGGCTGAGAAGTTGAAGAGGCGCGTGAAGAACCACAGGCAAAGTCCCAGGCCAGCCAATGAAACAAGATATTTGGTGGTTTGGATCCAGTCATCCTCGCGTTGTCGTGTGACGATAAACAAGGCAGTATGGTCAAAACTACCGAGCAGATCGATGATGCGGCCCGCTGACCGTTTGCCGACGAGCCTCGAGACTTTGATAGGGTGCTTGCTCAGGTAGGCGCTGCCAGCTTTGACCTCCGCTGTGGCCAGCCCTCCTTTTGACCAGTTACCGGTCCGAATACGGATCACCAGCGGTTGATCGACACAGGATACGGGTGAGGTGACGCAACTACGGATAGCCTTTATAGCAATTTCGTCTTCGGATTTACCATGCTGGTGGGAATAGGCGCCGAACAGCAACAGTATAATCACGCTAGTAAGTACTTTGAGTGGAATATACCTATCAGAGAACATGTCGGGATCTGTTACTCCTGTCGTGAAGTTATGGCCATGAGTGATGCGGGTCGGCACGGGGTCAGCCTGCGCATCGCTTAATGTCTATCGATTTGCCACCTCAACTATATTCTATCTGGATACTTAATTCGGTTTTGAAGATGTGACTGAAAAGATAAACAAGTCTGAATCATCGGGATTCTTCCTGTTCGTACTGTTCGCCGGTGTGGCCGCAGTGGTTTTCAGGATCATTTACTCGGCTCCCATCGAGTTTAACGATGAATCAATTTTGAAGTGGCAATTAGGAAGTCAATTTCTGGCGAGTGGTGATTGGGGGTTATTTCAAGGGGATCATCATAATCTGCGCTGGTCTGTCATTGTTTCCCAGATTCCAGTGGTAGCGGCTTTTCCAGGGAACTGGGTGAGTTACTACCTTACACCCATCGCCTGCTGGAGTTTTTTTGCGGTTGCCTGCATGGGTTTTTTTCGGTCACAGCCTTACCGGATGGCGCTCGGCATAGTGCTGTTGGTGGTGATCGCTGTGGAGCCACTCGGCCATGCTATGGCCTCGCAGGTCAATTCGGGTGCTTTCGGATTGCTCTATGTGGTTTGCGGGATTTATGCTGTTCTTGCCTTTGTCAGAACAGCAAAATGGGTTTATCTGTTGCTGACCGCCCTGGCTTTTTTTTTCGCCTACGGGGCGCACCTCACCTTCGTAATTTTTTCTGGGGCCCCGGTACTGTTTCTTTTTTTCAACCGTCGGGATTTCCGGGGCACCGCTGTATTTTTGTTAATGCTGGTCGCCCTGCTGGGTCTTGAGGCGCTCATACTGTCGATGGTATCGGGCGGTGAAGTGCGCGGCGGACGACTTGCGGAAGTGGCAAAAATGAAAACCTGGGGAGATTCGATGATGGGATCCACCCGATGGAAGGGTGGAGAGACTTACGAGTTGCATCATTTCTTTGACCGCTGGCGGATGTTGCCCAAGTACAGTCTGATGATCGGGGTGATGTTTGTCCTCACGACCGGTGCCCTCATATTGCCGCGACTGAGAAAAGAAGTGCCCAATGGTGTGTGGCTCTGTTTCTACGCAGCAGGCATCTATGGCGTTGCGGTATCAGCTCCTATTATTGGAGTTCAGCCTTTGCAACTTGCACTTGATTTGCATTCGCGGTATTTGGCGCCGTTTTTCCCACTGGCTAGCGTTTTTGTGGTTTGGGTTGTGGGGAGAGCCTCACAGCGTGCATTTGGCAAACAGGCTAATGTGTTCTTTGGTGTCGGCTCCACCTTGCTCTTAGGCTTTTTCTTTGTTGGTTCGGTCAATGATCGTTGTACGGCAGAGATTCCAAGCAGTCAAACACTGGCTGCAAAACTGTCCGTAGAGGGTCTATATTGTCGGGTTTTTCGCTACAGCCAGGAGCAGGTAATCTATCCCGCACCGGATGCCTTCATTTTGCAGGCTGATCATTATTATCGAGCTTTTGCTAACGATTATGTATCCGGCAAGGTTGCGCTGTATGGGCACACGCGAATTGGTGCATTTCGGTTGTTTGTCCAGACGCAATACCCACATGCCCAGTTTTTTGAGACGCCAAATGGTTGGTTTTCTATTGATGGCAGGGATAAACCTATGTGTGTTAAGGAGTTGGGTCAGTTTGCCATTGTGGAAAACAATTACCACGCGTGTGTTGGGTTAAAAATGAAACCTGGCGCGCTCGAAGGTGGACTCAAATCAGGCGAGTCAAAAAATGGTTAGAGATAGGTGGCAGGTCGTAGAATATGAGTGACGATATCCTGGATCAGCCAGTGCTTGAGAAAGCAAGAGTGGCGTTTCGCGACTTGCGCATCACAGACGCCGCTCTGAGGTCCGAGTTGTTGGCGTCGGTCGAAGAAGTACTCAAAAACGGGCCCATTCTAATGGGGTCACGTGTTGTCCGATTTGAAGAGCGCATGGCGGCATTCTGTGACCGCGCATCGGCCGTGGGTGTAGCTTCAGGCACTTGTGCATTGTATTTGGCATTGCGCGCCCTCGGAATCGGATCAGGTGATGAGGTCCTGACGAGTCCTATGTCTTGGGTCGCTACCCTGAATGCCATTTTAATGTCTGGCGCTCGACCAGTTTTTGTGGATGTTGGGGAGGATCAGAATATCAACCCGACACTCATGGCGTCGGCCATTACCGAGTGCACTCGAGCTATAGTTCCTGTGCATTTTACCGGCCGGCTGTGCGATATGACGGCAATCGCTAGAATCGCTCAAGAGCACGATCTGTTGATTGTCGAAGATGCGGCTCAGGCAATGGGAGCGCAGCGTGGCACCTATAGGGCGGGATCCGTTGGTGATGCTGCAGCCTTCAGCCTCAATCCGATGAAAGTCTTTCCCGGCTACGGTGAGGCAGGCGCAGTCGTAACCGATGACGCCGCAATTGATGAACGGTTACGCAACCTGCGGTATCTTGGTACAGAGCGCAAGGAGGTGTGTGCTGAGATTGCCCTGAACCATAAAATGGATGAGATACAGGCTGCGTTGCTACTCCACGGCTTCGATGTGATCGACGATCTGGTCGAGTCGCGCGTAGCGATGGCGCGATGCTATTCTGAGCGCATGTTGGGGATTGTCGGGTGTCCACCTGTTCCGCCATTGGGAGACTGTTCCAGTAACTTCTTCGATTATGTGATCTTTACTCAGGATCGCGATGGGTTGCGTCACTTCCTGCATACGCAGGGTATTGAAACCAAAGTTAAGCATCCGGTTTTGCTGTGTGATCACCCGGCGTATCCATGCAAGCCTCGGCCACAGATACCTGTAGCAGATAGGCTCGCCAGTCAGATGATCAGCCTGCCATTGCACGAGAAAATGGACGCCACCGATATTGATTACGTGTGTGATGCCATCAGACGATATTGTCATGGCGGATGAATCTAAAGAGTTCGCTGTACTGAGTCGGCTCGTAATGGCAGCAAAAGGTCCAATCACAACGGTTTCTGGAACCGAATTGGATCGGTTGCAGAAGCTAGCCGCAACACAGCGCGAAAAAAAAGCGCGGATCTTATTGCATGGTGATCCAGCCCACAGTCTTCACGAGATGCTAATAACCCACACCCAGGGCAGTTACATTCGGCCACATATCAATGAATTTTCCGCCAAAAGTTTCCTTATGCTCGTCGGTGAAATGACGGTTTTCCTCTTTGACGATAATGGGGAGATATCGGCGAGATACCATCTAGGCTCGCAGCATAGCGGCAAGGATTTCATGCTTCGCCTTGAGGAGCCGGTTTTTCATACTCTGGTTGTGATGAGTGAGACAGCCAGTTTTCTGGAGACGGTTCTGGGCCCACATCGTGAGACTCGGTACGCGGGGTTCGCACCAGAGCCTTCTGATAAATTGGCAGCTGACCAGTACTTTGCTTGGCTTGTGCGCGAGTCGCGGGAATGATGAGCCTTCATCAGAAGCAGGATATCGGACCCGGTCAGGCAAGGTGGCGGGGCCTGATCGGTGATACTGGCTGCTAATAGTCCAGGGTGTGGCGCTAATCCATCATCAAGTGGGTGAATTATGTCAGGGGGCTGGCTTGTGTTGATCCACAAGGTTCGGCGTTTTCCGCTCTGGCTGTGGCAGACAGCGTTGACAGCATCAGTGGTGCCGCTGGTGATTGTTTGCCGCCTAGTGCGGCCTTGGTGGCACGTACGGTTCGGCTTTTTTACCACAGACCGGATTGGCCATTTCACCTTTGATCTGGAATATTATCTCTCCGAACGTTCGGAGCTCTCGCCAGCAGCGAGGAGCATCGATCTTTTCTTCTTTGAGCGCGCTCCGGCCAACACACAATTGGCCCTGATGTGCCGGCGCCACGTCATTGTAAATCCCACGGTCCGATATCTATTTCTTGCGAATCAGTGGTTGCCGGGTGGCGATGACCATCAGCTTCTACCGGCACGACACCTGCACGCCTCTCGGGATAAACAGGGCATTTTGCACCGCACAGAGGTTCAGCTTGCTTTTACAGAAATCGAGAATTGTCGCGGCAGGGCTTATCTCGAGATGCTGGGTTGTGGCGAATTAGGCAAAGTGATTTGTCTGGTAGTCCGAGACAGTGCATATCTGGCTGAGGCGCGGAGCGAGCGAGATTGGTCCTATCACGACTTTCGCGATACTGATATCGACGACTACCGTGATGTGGTGCAGGCACTGGCGGAGAAAGGGTATTGGGTTATGCGCATGGGCAAGAAAGTGCATAACCCATTGCAGGTCGATCATCCCAGGGTGGTCGATTATGCGTGCCGCGCCGACCGTTGCGATTTCCTTGATATGTGGCTGATGGCAAACTGTTTTTTTGCCATCAGTACCGGCCTTGGCCTGGATTCGGCCGCGGATGCTTTTCGACGCCCGCAGGTCTTCGTCAATTATCTGCCGCTTATGGATATGGAAGCCTGGGGTAAGTACCTCACGGTGCCGAAGATCCTGACCTGGGCTGGTAGCGGTCGGCTGTTGACATTGGCCGAACAAGCCGCCCACAGTAGCGTTAATGCTTACTACTATCAGGAGCAAGGCATCGATATTCAGGACCTGAGTCCAGCGGATATCAGTGATGCGGTTCTGGAATTTGAGGCGCGTCTGACAGGCCGCTGGCAGTCAAGCGATGAGGAAGTTGTACTGCACCAAAGATTCTGGGCAGCCATACGCGCCTGCCCCGAGTTCGAAAATTATCATGGCTGGATTCACCCCGAAGCCCGGGTCGGTACCGGATACCTGCGGCATGCACAGGCGGACCTGTTTGCACAGGTTTAAGGTTCGGCACGCGGCTGAATTCTGTCTGGTATGGTGGTGCAAGACGCAGTTCAAATCAGCATGCGTCCGGTATCCAATAGCGGCTGCACCAGCAGCTTCAGCACCAACATCAGCGCGAAAAAAACGATTATGGGTGAAAGGTCCAACCCGCCGGTTGCTGGCAGTAGTCGCCGGGCCGGGGCTAACAGCGGGTCGGTAAACGAGCCCAGCAGTCTAGCTATCGGGTGATGCACACCGCCGCTGACCCAACTGAGCAGGGCTCGCACAAAAATACTGAAAACGAACACATAGACGGTGAGTTTTAGGAGCTCACCGATACTCAAAACTATCACCCCAATCAGGCGGGGTGTGTGGCCGAGCAAAAGCCCGGTGAAGCCAAGGCGCAACCCCTCAAGGATCACCAGCAGCAACACTGCCGCCAGATCAATACCCCAGAGGCCCGGCACAATCTGGCGTAACCGTCTTAGCGGCGGGTTGGTCGCCTTGACGATGAATTGGGATAGCGGATTGTAGAAATCGGCTCGCGTGAGCTGCAACAAAAACCGTAACAGTACGATCAGGGTATAAAGGCCCAGCACAGTATCCACCAGAAAAAGACCGGCGTCAGAAAAATATCCTCCTGGCATCAGTCCCGCCCCAGCAGTGTCGCGAGCTCACTTGAGCGCTCGCGTGCCGCGGTCACCGCCTGCGCAAGGGTCTCGTTGACTTTGGCAGCATCCATGACGCCGATGGCCGCCTCGGTGGTACCGCCCGGCGAGGTAACCCGCTCGCGCAAGGTGCCCGGTCCTTCGTTCGATTCCAGTGCCAGGCGGGCAGCACCAAGTGCGGTTTCCAGGGTCAGTAGGCGTGCTGTATCGGCATCAAGGCCCTCGCGTACTGCGGCATTTTCCATGGCTTGCATCAGGTAGAAAAAGTATGCTGGTCCGCTGCCCGAGACAGCAGTGACGGTGTCCATCAAGGTTTCGTTGTTCACCCACACCGTAGTGCCGACCGCCCGCATGATCGATTCCGCGAGATCACGTTGTGCTTCACTGGCATGGGCATTGGCAAAAAGCGCAGAGATACCAGCCCCAACGAGCGCCGGGGTATTGGGCATGACCCGCACCAGTGCGGGATTTCCACCAGCCCACTTCTCGATGCTGGTTGTGGTGATGCCGGCTGCTACAGAAATCAGCAGAGGGTTGTTCTGGCTAATCGAGTCCTCGAGTGGCACCAGGGCCTCGTGCAGCACCTGCGGCTTGACCGCGAGCACCAGAATATCAGCCTGTTCTGCCGCGGCAGTATTTTCGGCAAAAGTGCTTACCCCAAAATGCTCATGCAGCGCAGTACGAGCCTCATGGCAAGGTTCGGCTACGGAAATATTTCCAGCCGGCGTGCCGGCAGTGATGAGTCCACCAATCAGGCTGCGAGCCATGTTGCCGCCACCGATGAATGTAATTCGAGTGTTTTTCATTTCCTGTTGGATGGAGAAGTCAGAATTAGACAGTATTAGAGGTTCTAGGGTTGACGCTTTTGTCGAGGCCCAAAAATCGCTGTGCCGACTCGCACATGCGTGGCACCTTCGGCGATTGCGGCTTCCATGTCATCAGTCATCCCCATCGAAAGACAATCCATAGCGGTTTTCTGCTCTTGATTAATGGCCTCGCTAAGTTCGCGCAGACTGGCAAAGACGGCCCGTTGGCGCGCAAAGTCTTTTTCCGGCGCTGGAATTGCCATCAGACCACGCAAGTGGATATTGGAGAGTTGCTTCACTGCACCTGCCAGATCACTGACCGCATCCACAGAAACCCCTGACTTGGTAACTTCGTTCTGCAAGTTCACCTGCAACAGGATATTGAGTGGATCAGCTCCAGTAGGGCGTAGCTCGGACAGCCGACGGGCGATTTTCAGCCGGTCAACGCTATGCACCCAGTCGAAATGATATGCAATGTCGCGGCACTTGTTGCTCTGTATGGGGCCAACAAAATGCCAGGTGAACTTGAGGTCACTGAGATGCTCCATCTTCGATAGCGCATCTTGCAGCTGGTTCTCGCCGAAGTCCATTTGCCCGAGAGCCGCCACTTCGCGTACTGCCTGCGCAGGATGGGTTTTGCTGATGGCCACCAGGCAGGTACCGTTCTCGGGACGGCCAAAATGCGCTTCGACAGCCCGTAGTCGCTGGGTAAGAGCGCAGTAGCGCTCGCCGAGCGTAGATGACTCTATTTGGGCGCTTTTCTCGGCGGTAGTCACGCTGAGCCGGGTTCCTTAGCAGGGGTGAGGTGGGGGTAGATCACAGTGCCGTGAGCGCAAGATGTGGTAGTGTGACGGCCATAAATTGCCTGTAGGGATTATACTTGAGGTGCTTGGTTATTTCGTTAAAAGCAATTGATAGATAGATAATTTCAGCCCATGGACCTATCTGAACTGCTGGCGTTTGCCGTCAAGAACGGCGCTTCGGATATTCACCTCGCCGCCGGGCTACCGCCGCTCATTCGGATCGATGGCGAGATTCGCCGGATCAAGGTAGATGCGCTTGCCTCGAGCACGGTGCACGACATGATCTACGAC
>PVBE010025849.1_pt1 | contig 25929 bp, 15 predicted proteins | sample 1631181 | NCBI WGS metagenome assembly PVBE01 (sample SAMN08397723, study PRJNA350692) | Marine metagenome, whole genome shotgun sequencing project. | isolation source: water | place: Pacific Ocean | collected 2012-04 | reverse complement strand
GGACGTCTACTGCGACATGACCACCGACGGCGGCGGCTGGACCCTGGCGTTGAACCTCGACACCTCCGACGGCCACGTCATGTGGTGGGGCAACGCCCTGTGGACCAACAAGCTGACCAGGGGCACGGCGGCCACGGCGCTGACCGCGGACCACAAGAGCAAGACCTGGTGGGGGCTGCCGGCCACCCAGCTGATGCTGGTGGTGCACGAGGAGGGGACCTACAAGGGCTGGAAGGTCTTCCGCAAGACCGCCACCAAGCCCCTGGACCAGTACCAAAAGGGGGGCGACAACACGCTCATCGCCGGCCACGTCATGCGCTCCAGCACGGCCAACGTCTGGAGCAAGGAGCGGCTGGTGCGGCTGTCGACCAAGCTCTACGCCAACCGCTGCATTCAGTACGGTGGCAAGTGCACCACCGGCAGCGCGGGCAGCCCCGACGGCGACCGCATCGGCTCGGTGGAGTCCAACCCCAAGAACAACTACGGCGGGGGGCTGGGCAACTGGCACGACATGAACTACTGCTGCAAGGGCAAGAGCTACGGCTCGGGCAAGGTCTGCAACGGCTCGGCCTTCCGCACCGTGTCCGAGGCTCAGGCGGGCTGGGGGTCCACCTTCGGCACCTTCGGCAGCGACTCGCTGGCCCCGATGACCGGCAAGGCCACCGACTCGCCCTGCACCAACGCGGCCTGGGCCAAACAAAGCGGCGTGGCCTACGACTACGCCGTCTTCCTGCGCACGGCGCAGATCCCCGCGTCCTGCACCGAGCTGAAGATGACCGGCACCACCAAAAGCGGCGTCTACACCATCGATCCCACCGGCGGCAGCTCCAACGACGCCTTCAAGGTCCACTGCGACATGACCACCGACGGCGGCGGCTGGACCATCGTCTACTCCGCCACCGGCGCCGACGGTGAGCAGCCGATGGTCTCGGACAAGGCCGTGACCGGAGACCCGCTGACCTTCAAGCACCACAACCTGGACCGGGCCAAGAAGATGGCGCTGTCGGCCGTCTCGAGCGAGAGCCTCTTTCGCCGCAAGGACGGCGTCTGGCTCAAGGCCGACCGGGCGCTGTTCGACAGCAAGCTGGGCACCAAGAACAGCCACGCCCACTACTCGGTGACCCTCACCGCCAGCAACAAGGCCACGGCCAAGGGCTGGATCGGCTACAGCAACTACGGCATCACCCACGGCGGCGACTTCAACCTCAGCAGCACCGCGGTGTCCAACGGCGTGGACCACCACAACAGCAGCTACTACCACCTCAACAGCGGCTGCAAGGCCCACTACCTGTACAGCTACTCCCTTACCGCGGGCGACGGCGACGCGGGCTACGACGTCAGCACCGCGCTTGGCAGCTGGACCGCCACCCAGTCCTGCGACGCGGCCGAGGGGGGCACGTTGGTCTTCTACGCCGCGGTGCGGTAGCGGCGAGAGACCTGTTTCCTTGTTCCTGCTTCCTTGTCCTTCCCCTCCCTTCTCTCTTGACCGGCCCCGGCTCCCGAGTAAACTTTCCCGTTCTCTCGAGCAGCACCCGGAGGAGCCCATGGATTGCCTGGGAATCGACATCGGATTGATCAGCGTCAAGGCCACCCTGTTGGTTGACGGCGCGGAGCAGTGGACTGAGATGGTGGACCACGAGGGAGACATCCCCGGTGCGCTGCTGTCCATATTGGAGCGCAACGGCGTGGAAGCACCGTTGACCGTGACCACCGGCAACGCCGGCCGCAATCAGGTGCGGACGCAGAAGGCGATCCCGCCTCAGGCCATCGAGGCCGGGCTGGCCGCCATCGGCGAGCACCCCGACGCGGTGATCTCGCTGGGCGGCGAGTCCATCGTGGTCTACACCATGACCGAGCAGGGCTCGACCCGCGAGGCGCTCACCGGCGACAAGTGCGCCGCGTGCACCGGCGAGTTCTTCCGCCAGCAGCTGATGCGCATGGACCTCGACCTGTCGGTGCTGGACCGCATCCCCGACGACACCGAGCCGAAGCCGCTGTCATCGCGTTGCTCGGTCTTCATGAAGAGCGACTGCACCCACAAGCTCAACAAGCGCGAGGCGACCAAGGAGGAGATCGTGGTCAGCCTGGCCGACGTCATGGCCAGCAAGGTCACCGAGTTTCTCACCCGGGCCCGGGTCGAGCGGGGGCGGATCATGCTCATCGGCGGCGTGGCGCGCAACCGCTTCGTGCGCAAGTACCTGGCCGAGCGCATGCCGGACATCGAGTTCATCTACCCGTCCATGGCGCCCCACTTCGAGGCCTTCGGCGCGGCGCACCTGGCCGCCACGGTGGGCGAGCCGCTGCCGACCCGCGAGGCGCTGATGGACACCGCGGCCATCACCTTCGAGCGCTACGACTGCCTGTCCGCCTCGAAGGAGCTGGTCACCCGGGTGGAGGCCGAGCGCGGCGAGATCGTCGCCGGCCGGGAGTACGTGCTCGGCATCGACGGCGGCTCCACCACCACCAAGGCCGTGCTGGTGGACGCCGAGACGAAGCTGGTCTGCGCGGCGCACTACGGCCGCACCCACGGCGACCCGGTGGAGGCCCTGCGTCGGGTGCTGACCAGCCTCCGCGAGCAGGTGCAGGCGGCCATCGGCGACGGGGCGATCCGCGTCAGCCTGGCCTCGACCACCGGCTCCAGCCGCGAGGTGCTCGGCGTGTTCGTCGAGACGCCGGGCATCTACAACGAGATCATCGCCCACACCGTGGGCACCACTCACTTCCAGCCCGACATCGACACCATCTTCGAGATCGGCGGCCAGGACGCCAAGTACGTCTATATCAAAAACGGCGTGCCCATCGACTACGCCATGAACGAGGCGTGCAGCGCGGGCACCGGCTCGTTCCTCGAGGAGTCGGCCGCCGGCGACCTGAACATCCTCACCGCGCCGGAGATCGGCCCCATCGCCATGGAGAGCCAGGGGCCGCTGCGCTTCGGCGAGCACTGCTCGGCCTTCATCAACTCCGACATCCGCAAGGCGGTGCAGGAGAGCGCGGCCAAGGCCGACATCATGGCCGGCATCGTCTTCTCCATCGTCTCCAACTACCTCAACCGCGTGGTGGGCAACCGCAACATCGGCGGCAACATCGTGCTGCAGGGGGGCGTGGCCAAGAACCCGGCCGTGCCCGTGGCCTTCGCCGCCATGCTCGGCAAGCCGATCCTCGTGCCGCCGGACCCCGAGCTGCTCGGCGCCTTCGGCGTGGCCCTGCTGGCCCTGCAGCGGCGGGCCGAGGGGACGCTGGCGGACCAGGAGCTCGACCTCGACGAGCTCATCGCCCGCCCCATCGCCCACGGCCGCACCTTCAACTGCAAGGCCTGCGACAACCTCTGCCCGATCCAGACCCTCATCGTGGGCCAGGCCAAGACCAAGTACCACTTCGGCGGGCGGTGCGACCTGTACGCCAACAAGCGCCGCCACAAGAAGGTCGACGTGGAGCAGGTGGGCGACTTCGTGGCCCTGCGACAGCAGATGATGTTCACCGATTACGCCCCCGAGCCGGAGACCCTGCGCGCCAGCGTAGACGCCGTGGTGGGCGTGCCGCGGGCCTTCGCCGTGCACAGCATCTGGCCCCTGATCTCGTGGTTCTTCCACGACCTCGGCGTGCGCACGCGGCTGTCGGACAAGAACGTGCGCCAGGGGGTGCGGCGGGCCGAGGCGGCCTACTGCCTGCCGGGAGAGATCGCCCACGGCATGACCGAGCAGCTGCAGCAGGAGGACGTGAGCCACTACTTTATGCCGCACCTGCTGGACATGGAGAGCATGGAGGACGACGTCTGGGCCACCATGTGCCCCATCACCCAGGGCATGCCCTACTACCTGCGCCCGGCGTTCAAGATCCCCGACAGCAAGATCCTGCGGCCGGTGATCTCCTTCGCCGGCGGCTACTCCAGCGGCTCGACGCCGTTTATCGAGATGGCCCAGCAGCTCGGCTTCACCGCGGAGGAGGGCCTGCGCGCCTTCCGCGTTGGGGTGCAGCAGCAGCTGGCCTTCCAGCGCCACGCCCAACAGATCGGCGCCGACCTGCTGCAGCAGGCCGAGGCGTCCGACGACGTGGTGGTGGCGCTCTTCGGACGCCCCTACAACGCCTTCGCGCGCGAAGCCAACATGGGCATCCCGCGCAAGCTTGTCACCCGCGGCTACCGCGTGGTGCCCTTCGACTTCTTCCCGGTCTCCGACGAGGAGATCACCGACAACATGTACTGGTTTTACGGGCAGCAGAACCTCAAGGCCGCCCGCATGGTCAAGGACCACCCGAACATGTACATGTGCTACGTCTCCAACTTCGGCTGCGCCCCGGACAGCTTCATCCTGCACTTCATGCGCTGGATCATGGGCACCAAGCCGTACCTCGTGCTGGAGATGGACAGCCACACCGCCGACGCCGGCATCGACACCCGCGTGGAGGCCTTCCTCGACATCGTCAACGGCTACCGCGAGAAGGCGGACGAGATGGTGGACCGCACCTACAAGAAGCGGTTCAAGGTCATCATGGACGGGCCGGAGACCCACGTGCTGGACCACCAGACCGGCGATCGCATGGGCTTCGACCACCCGCGGGTGCGGGTGCTCTGGCCCTCCATGGGCGACCTGGCGGCCCAGGCCATCTCCGCGGTGGCGCGGCAGCTCGGCATCAACGCCGAGCACCTGCCGCCGGCGGATCGCCAGACCACCCAGCTGGCGCGCTCGGTGGCCTCGGGCAAGGAGTGCGTGCCCACGCTCATGGTGCTGGGTCAGGTGCTCAAGCTGATGACCCAGACCCCGCCCGCGGAGGACGACGTGATCGTCGTCTTCGTGCCGAAGACCACCGGGCCGTGCCGCACGGGCCAGTACGCGCCGTTCTTCGAGCTGACCTTCGCCGATCTCGGCTTCGAGAACATCTGCATCCTCAACCTCAGCTCGGACAACAGCTACACCGAGCTGGGCGAGGGCATGAGCGGCATCGCCTGGTACTCCCTGGTGCTGCCGGACTACTTCAAGGACATCCAGCTCGCCCTGCGCCTGGTCGCCAAAGACCTGCCCGCGGCCAACCAGGTCTTCGACGAGGTCTGGGGCCGCCTGGTGGAGATCCAGGGCAAAGACATCGCCGGGCTGTTCCCCTACCTGGAGTCCGAGGGCGTACCGAGGCTGCAGGCCATCGAGCGCAAGGCCGAGATGGCGTCGTTCAAGCGGGTCATCGTAGTGGGCGAGATCTACGTCCGCCGGGACGACTTCTCGATCCACGAGATCGAGGACCACCTGCTGCGCAACGGCATCTTCCCCAAGTTCACCGGCGTGGGCGAGTGGATCAGCTACACCGACCACAGCGCGTCGATGCAGCTGGAGCAGAAGCTGACCAAGGCGCCGGAGCCGTGGTACCGGCGCGCGTTCAACGCCGACTGGAAGAAGTGGGCCGGGCTCAAGGTGGAGCAGTTCTTCATGCGGGCCATCGAGGAGCGCATCGCCGAGACGCTGGAGTCCACCGGTCTCACCGTGCCGTTCCCCAGCGACATGCGTGAGATCCTGGCCGACGTGGACCGCTTCACCGACATCAGCTTCGAGACCGAGGCCACGGTGAGCCCGATGACCGCCAGCCTGGCCGTGGAGCAGGGCTACGACGGCATCATCCTCATCGCCCCCTTCGCCTGCCTGCCCGGGCGCCTGATCAAGGCCATGCTCGAGCCGTACACCCGGGAGCGCAACATCCCCTTCATCGCCCTGGAGGCCGACGGGCTCAAGTTCCCGCCCAACGTCATCAGCCGCCTCGAGATCTTCATGCTCAACGTGCTGCGCCGGGGCGGGCCGGACAGCAGCGGCGAGGCGTTCAAGCCCATGGAGAGCCCGCTGTAGAGTCGTTCGGTCCCCGGTTCCCGCGGAGCCGCCGGGATGAAGCCGAATAATTGCCTGGCACCTGGCCGCTGCTCGGTCAGGCTTATACATTGTCAAAGCGCTAGAAGACGAGCTGGCTGACGCCGTCCACCTGGAACGGCTCGCGGCCAAGCTGTATAGAAAGCTCGCCCAACGCATCCCCGACGACGGCAAGAGCCGGCAGTTCTTTCGTCGTTTGGCCGACGAGGAGGACGAGCACGCCGATCGAATAGTGATGCTGCGCATGCAGCTGGAGATCTCGTCCGCTGACAGCCGGATGGACCTCGACTCGGAGGAGCTGGATCGCCTGACCAACGAGGCGGAGATCCTGTTGGAGCTCTTCTCCTCGGACGGCTTCACCGCCACCCTCAACGAGGCACGGCAGTTCATGATCGCCCTGGAGCAGCAGTTCATCCGGGTCCACGCCCAGGCCATGGCCTCTCTGGAGGGCACGGAGCTCGGCGCGGTGTTCGAGGACCTGGCGCGGCAGGACCGGGCCCACCTGGCGTCGCTGTCCAACCTGCTGTAGCAGTCAGAGAGTCATCAGATCGCGCCGCCGGTGGGCGGGGCCTCCTGCTCGATGCCGTGATACCATGGCCTCATCGGAGGCACCATGAAACCACTCCACCTGTTGATGTTGGCTGCGGCCCTGCTGGGCGGCTGCACCACCGACCTCATGGGGCAGCGCGACGGGGGCGCGGGCGGCGATCTGCCCCGCAAGGCCGACAACGGCGTGGACGCGCCCCAGGTCCTCGACGCCCCAAAAAAGCCGGGCTGCACCAGCAACAAGGACTGCAAGGGCGGCTTCTGCGTCAAGGGCACCTGCTGCCCGGCCAAGGATCGGGTCTGCGGCGGCCGCTGCTGCCCGGCGAGCCAGGTCTGCTTCGCCAACGCCTGCGTCTCTTTGGGCAACCTCTGCTTTACCAAGGCCGACTGCAACGAGGGCTGGTACTGCGAGCCCTCGCTGGGGCCCGACGGCGGCGTGGCGAAGAAGGTGGACGCCAAGGTCTGCCTCGGGCCGCTGCCCCGGGCCGGGCGCTGCCTCAAGCTGCCGCCGCGTTGCACGGACGCCGGGCCGCCCAAGGGTGACGCCGGCTGCCTGCCGGCCTGCGAGTACCACCCGCCGAAGAAGAACCTCTCGGCGGTGAAGAAGTGGCAGTGGGGTCCGGTGGCCAAGGAGCACGCCAGCAAGACCGACGTCTGGGCCACCCCGGCGGTGGGCCGCATCTACGACGCCAACTGTGACGGCAAGCTCAACGAGCTCGATCCGCCCAACGTGGTCTTCGTCTCGGGCGACTCCAAGCAGACCTGCTGCTCCTGCGGGGGCTACAAGCCGAGCACCTGCCTCACCGGGGTGCTGCGCCTGCTGGACGGCAACACCGGCAAGGAGATCTGGTCTCTGGCCAAGGCGAGCTCCAAGTCCGTCGGCTTCGCCGGGCTGTCCGTGGCCCTGGGCGACGTCAACCGCGACGGCCGCATCGAGGTGGTGGCGGTCACCGGCGAGGGGTACGTCGTGGTGGTCAATCACAGCGGCAAGGTGCTGGCCACCAGCGACAAGGCGTTGCCCGTGTCGGCCGGCTTCGGCTGGGGCGGCGGCCTGGCCCTGGCCGACATGGACGGCGACGGCAACCCCGAGGTGGCCTACGGCAACATCGTGTTCACCATCTCCAAGACGTCGATCAAGCAGCGCTTCAAGGGCGTCGGCGGATCGGGCGGCAGCTGGAACAGAGCCCTGAGCACCTTCGCCGACCTGAACAACGACAAAAAGCAGGAGCTGCTTGCGGGCAACACGGCCTACCGCCCCGACGGCTCCAAGCTGTGGCAGGACACCTCCCTGCCCAACGGCCTGCCCGGCGTGGGGGACTTCGACGGCAACGGCACCCCCGAGGCGGTGCTGGTGGCCGGCGGCAAGCTCTGGCTGCTGGACGGCCACAACGGCAAGATCCGGCTGGGGCCATTCACCCTCGGCGGCACCGGCCAGGGCGGCCCGCCCACGGTGGCCGACTTCGACGGCGACAAGAAGCCCGAGATCGGTGTGGCCCAGGCCACCTACTACTCGGTGGTCAAGCCGGACTTCAAGAATAAGAAGCTGGTGCAGCTGTGGAAGACGCCCAACCACGACATGAGCTCGTCGGTCACCGGCTCCACGGTGTTCGACTTCGAGGGGGACGGCAGCGCCGAGGTGATCTACGCCGACGAGTGCTTCTTGTGGGTCTTCGACGGCAAGACGGGCAAGGTGCTCTTCGCCACGCCCACCACCTCGTTCACCGCCACCGAGGCCTCCCTGGTGGCCGACGTGGACGGCGACGGCAGCGCCGAGATCGTCATGGTCTCCAACGGCGCCGACCCGACGTCCAAGGGGTGGCGCTGCGACATCGCGCCCTGGAACCAGCCCGACCCGAAGAACAACCGCCCGGCCTGGAAGGCCCCGCCGGGCCAGAAGGCCTACCGCGGGGTGACCATCTTCGAGGACACGGCCAACAGCTGGGTCGGCACGCGCACGCTGTGGAACCAGCACACCTACCACGTGTCCAACATCTGCGATAACCGCGACACCGCCTGCACCAAGCCGAACTACTACGGCTTCGTGCCCAAGCTGGAGCGGCACAACTGGCTGGTGGGCTGGCTCAATAACTTCCGCCAGAACGTGCAGGACAAGGGGGTCTTCGACGCACCCGACGCCACGGTGACGCTGAAGGCGGACTGCACCTCACCGGTGAAGCTCCACGCCTACGTGCGCAACCAGGGCCTGGCACTGCTGCCGGCCAAGGTTCAGATCGGCTTCCACGTGCTGCGGGGCGGCACGACCCACGTCCAGCTCGGCAAGGCCCAGACCACCAATGCCCTCTACCCGGGCCAGGTGCAGGTGCTGACCTACACGGCCAAGGCCAGCGACAAGGTGAAGGTCACCGACTCCTTCTACGCCCGCGTCATCGTCGATCCGAAGAACCCCACCTTCAAGGAGTGCCGCAGCGGCAACAATCAGTCGCCGCCGGTCAAGGCGCACTGTCTGAAATAAGGGCTCCGGGCTCCGGGCTCCGGGCTACGAGGCCGGCTGCTGGCGATGCGTTAGTTTTTGGCAGACCGACCTTCGTGGTTGCTCCCACATTAATGGAGGCGAACTCAGCAGGCCATTACGCCTGGCCGCGTTCGTTCGAGCGGATCCCGAGGTGCCTTGCAGCCTGTAGCCTGTAGCCTGCAGCCCGTTTCACCGCCGGCGCGCCAGCGCTCCGCCCTGCTGCTCCAGCAGCTGCTTCCAGAGATCGTCGCCCAGGCCGCCCTCCGGGGCGTCGAAGATCTCGTCAAAGCGGTGGGCCAGCTCCACCATCTCCCGGGCGAAGGGGCTGGTGGGGTTGCCGATGACCATGGGCGTGCGGTCCCGGATGGAGAGGTTGATGGCGACGTCTCGCGCCAGGGTGCCGAAGTGCCTGATCTGCCGCTCGAGGAACATCGTGCAGACGTTCCGCAGGCGATTGAAGACGCGCTCACCGTCGGCGGCGTCGGCGGCCATGTTGACCAGCAGCGAGATCGGCCCCGGCTGGTGTTCGGTGGCCATGACCTTGATCAGGGCGTAGGCGTCGGTCAGCGAGGTGGGCTCCGGCGTGGTGACCACGAGGATCTCGTCCACGCAGGAGTTGAAGAAGAGCACGTTCTCGGTGAGCCCCGCGCCGGTGTCCACCAGCAGCAGGTCGAACTGTTCCCCCAGCTTGGCCAGGTCCCGGGTCAGACGGATCAGGTGCGGCTGGGTCAGGCGCTCCATCTTGAGGATGCCGGAGGTGGCCGGCAGCACCTTGAGCCCCTCGGGGCCGTCGAGCAGGATCTCGGGGATGGTCTTGCGCCCCTCCAGCACGTCCTGCACGCTGTGTTCGCCGGTGATCCCGCAGAGGATGTCGAGGTTGGCCAGGCCCATGTCAGCGTCGAAGAGCAGCACACGCTTGCCGGCGCGGCTCAGCTCCACGCCGAGGTTGGTCGTGACGCAGGACTTGCCCACGCCCCCCTTGCCGCTGGTGATGGATACCGTCTTCATTTGAACAACGCCGCCCTTTCCTCGGCGGTGACGCCGGCCTTTGTGTCTGGGCGCGCCTCGAACAACTGGGCGCAGTTGCGGCCGGCCTGCTTGGCCTTGTACATCGCCGCGTCGGCCTGCCGGATCAGTTGCTCCGGCGTGACGTAGGTCGGCGGTATGTAGGTGGAGATGCCGACGCTGACCGTGGACCGGATCTCGCCATCCGGCAGCGTCAGCGGCGAATCAGCCACCCGGGCGCGGATCCGCTCGCCGGTGAGCAGGGCGCTGGCCGCCCCCGTGTTGGGCAGGATGATGGTGAACTCCTCGCCGCCGAAGCGGGCGGTGACGTCGCTGGAGCGCAGGGTCTCCTCCATCAGGTGCGCCACGTGGGCCAGCATGCGGTCGCCGGCCTGGTGGCCGTGGTCGTCGTTGACCTTCTTGAAATAGTCGATGTCCACCATCATCAGCGAGCAGGGGGTACCGTCGCGCAGGGCGCGTTGCATCTCCTGCACCATACGGTTGTCGAAGTAGCGCCGGTTGAACAGGCCGGTGAGGGAGTCCTCCATGGTCAGGAAATAGAGGGCGTCCAGCAGCTGCTGGAACTCCCGGGTCAGGATCAGCTTGGTGCGCGCCGCGGTCTCGCGAAACTCCCGCTCGCTGAGCCGCTGCACCAGGGCCATGGAGCCCTCCAGCTGCAGATCCTCCCAGAAGGCGATGCCGCGGAGGAACTTGCGCTCCACGGCCGCCATGGAGATGTTTTCGTCTGCCTTGCGGTACTCGGCGTAGAAGGCGGCTAGCAGCCGGTCCGCGCTGATCTCCACCTCTTCAGACTGCCTTTGGTTGTCTCTGTCGGCCATCGGTACTGGCGAGAATTGTACAGGAGGTGCCGCCCCGATGTCATCAGGTTCCCCCCGCCAAGTTTTCGGCGTGGCCACCGACGGATGATATAATCGGGCATGCTCGTCAGGACCATTCTTGTTGCCGCGGCGCTGTGCTGTCTGCCAGCCGGCGCCCTCGCCGACGAGGCGCGCGCCCGCGCGCTGTTCCAGCAGGCCGAGACGCACTTCAAGCTGGGCGAGTTCAGCAGGGCCTTGCCGCTGTACAAGCAGGCCTATCGGGCCCGGGCGCTGCCCGCCTTCCTCTTCAACATCGGCCAGTGCCACCGTTACCTGGGCAACTGCACCAAGGCGGAGTTCTTCTTCCAGCAGTTTCTGGCCCAGGTGCCCCGCTCGCCCCACGCCGGCACCATCAGCGCCATCATCGAGCAGTGCAAGCCGAGGAAGCAAAGCCCCGCGCCCGTCGTGGTCAAGAGGCCTCCACCGCCGCCCCGCGACGACGGCGGCGGACGGCGCCGGGTGCTGCTCTGGACCGGCGTGGGCCTCTCCTCGGCCCTGCTGATCACCGGCGCCGTGACCGGCGCCCTGGCTTACGACCGCAGCCAGACGTTCAAGGATCCGGCCACGCCGCAGTCCGAGCTGCGCGGGCTGGAGGACGAGGGCACGGCCCTGGCCACAGCCTCCGTCATCACCCTGGCCGTGGGCGGGGCGGCTGCGGTGGCCACGGTGCTGGTCTACCTGCTCCAGCCCAGGGTGGAGTCGGGGTCGCGGGTCACGGCCGCGCCCGGCCTGCTCCCCGGCGGGGGCGCGCTGCTGCTCCGGGGGAGGTTCTGATGCAACGCGAGCTGTTGATGGCTGTCATCTGCCTGGCCCTGACAGGCTGCTGGGACTTCCCCCAGAGCCGGTACGAAACCGACGGCGCGGGCGCCGACGCCGTGGCGCTGGAGGCCGGCACCGACGGCCCGCGCCCCGACGCCGAGCGCCCGCCGGACAAGCAGCTCCCCGGGGACACGACCAAGCCCAAGGACGCCCACAAGCCCCTGGACAAAAAACCCGGCGACAAGCCGAAGCCGCCGGACCTCAAGCAGCCGCCGGACCTCAAGCAGCTGCTGCCCAACGGAGCCAACTGCGCCGCGCCGGGCCAGTGCCAGAGCAAGCTCTGCGCCCAGGGCCGCTGCTGCGCCACGCCCTGCTCCGGCACCTGCGTGGCCTGCGATCTGACCGGCCAGGAGGGGACCTGCGCCATGGTGGCCCAAGGCCAGGACCCACACAACAGCTGCGCCGCCGACCCGGCCCACACCTGCGGCAAAAACGGCAGCTGCGACGGCAAGGGCAAGTGCGCCTTCCACGCCCCGGGCACGGTCTGCGCGGCCGGATCGTGCTCCAAGGACAAGATGGTCAAGATCAAGCACTGCGACGGCGGCGGCAACTGCACCCCCGCCCCGGACAAGCCGTGCTTCCCCTTCAAGTGCGACGGCGCCACGCAGTGCCACTCTTCCTGCACCAAGACCAACCAGGGCGGGACATGCGCCGGCTACTACGCGTGCAACGTGGGCGCCAAGGTCTGCTACTCCTCCTGTTCCAAGAACAGCCACTGCAAGGGCGAGGCGGAGTGTGACAAAAAAAAGTGCAAGGACGACTGACGGAGCCTCGAGCCGAGCCCCAGATTAATTCGCTGCCAGCCTACTTGGCGAAGGGATCCATGGTGCCGTGGACGATGTCCTTTTTGCGGGCCTTGCCCGAGGGCCTGGGCTTGTTGACCTTTTTACGCGGGCGCGGCTTGACCTTCTTGCTGGCCACCTTCTTGCGCGGCGCCTCCGCCGCGGGCGGGCCGGCGTCCGGCTCCTCTGCCGGCCCCACGTCGGGGGTGGCCGGCGCGACGGCCGAGGCCTTCCTGGCCGCCACCGGCGGATCGGGGGGCACCGGATCGGGGTCGGTCAGATCCGAGACCGACGGCGCCGCCACGCTGCCGGCTGGCTTGCCGCTCTTGATGACCAACCACAGGCCCATGGCGCCCAGGGAGAGCACCAGGATCAACACCGGGCCGAGGTAGCTCCAGCGCCGGGAGGGCAGACCTCCGGGGACGATGGCTGTCTTGCTCTGCCGCTTGGGCCGCGGGGCCTCGGCGTCCCCCGCGAAGATCGGCCCGTCGTCGGGCGCGGCCACGCTGTCCAGCGCCTCGGACGGCGTGTGCAGGTTGGCCACTGCGCTGGACACCGGCTCCTTGTTGGCCACGGCCGCCAGCACCTTGCGCAGGTCCGTCACCGTCTGGAAGCGCAGCCGCGGGTCCTTCTCCAGGCAGCGCATGACCACGATCTCGAGATCCTTGGGCACCGGTTCGCCCGCCTTGCGCGCCTCGAACACGGGCGGCGGCCGCTCCTTGACCGCCCGCACGAGGATCTCGCCGAAGCTGTGTGAGGTGAACGGCACGTTGCCGGTGAGCATCTCGTAGAGCACCATGCCGAGGGCGTAGATGTCGGTGCGGTTGTCCAGATCCCTGCCGAGCACCTGTTCGGGGGCCATGTACTCCGGGGTGCCGATGGCGGTGCCGGGATCGGTGATGTTGTCCCGCTCTCGCTCGCCGAAGGCCCGGGCCACGCCGAAGTCCAGCAGCTTGACCTTGGGGCCGTGGTGCTGCTCGAACTCCTCGTCGATCTCCGGCCGCTTGATGAGGAAGATGTTATCCGGCTTGAGATCCCGGTGGAGGATCCTGACCTTGTGCACCGCGATCAGGGCGTTGCAAACCTGCAGGGCGATTGAGATCGCCTCGTCTGGATCCATCGGCCCGCCCCTGCTGATGCGGGTGCGCAGGTCCTGGCCCTCCAGCAGCTCCATCACCATGAAGACCAGGGGGGGGATCTAGCTCGTAGTCCTCGACGAAGTCGACAATGTCCACGATGTTGGGGTGACCGATCTCGTTGACCGCCCTGGCCTCGTTGAAGAAGCGGGCGACGATCTCCTTACGCTGCACGAGATCTCGGCGCAGCACCTTGATCGCCACCTTGCGGCCCAGGCGGGCGTGCTTTGCGCGGTAGACCACGCCCATGCCCCCCTCGCCTACCTGGGAGGTGATGACGTAGCTGCCGAGCATGTTCCCCTTGAGCGAGGGGCCTCGCCCCACCGGGATCAGCTCGTCGGTCTCCGCGTCGGCGGTGTTGATCGTGTACTTGTGGTCCATCCCTTGGATCTAATCGGCAGTCTAGTCCGAACCATTAACCCGACAGAAATATTAGGCAGCAGGCCGCCCCTCGGCAAGGACGACCTTGGTCGATCCGTGGAAAAAGGAGTTTTCTTTAGCAACGCGCTGAAATGGACGATAATCTAACTTTGTGTGGAGAACGCTCCCACCCAGGGAGGAACGTGCCTTCAATGTTCGTTGTTGAGATCGGTAGGGGAGTGCTGGCATGAGCGATCCGGAAAACCCGGACGTCACCAAGCCGAGCTTCGTCACCCGGGAGATGCCGCCCCAGACCAACCGGGTGCGGCTCGTGACCCTCACCGGGCCGGACGCCGGCCGGGTGTACCGCTTCCGCGAGTCGGTTGTGGTGGGCCGGGACTACGACTGCGAGGTGCGGCTGGAGGCGGTGGACGTCTCCCGCACCCACGCCCACATCAGCCGCCTGGCCTCGGGGGACTGGACCATCGAGGACATGGGCAGCCGCAACGGCACCTGGGTCAACGGCCTGCCCACCGACGAGCTGCAGACCCTCGAGTTCGGCGACCGGGTGCAGATCGGCGGCCACACCATCTTCATCTTCACCCACTACGACCACCTCGAAGAGCAGATGCTGCAGATGCAGAAGATGGAGTCCATCGGCCAGCTCGCCGGCGAGGTGGCCCACGACTTCAAGAACCTGCTGTCGGTGGTCAACAGCAACGTGGATTTCCTCACCGCCCAGTCCAACGACGGCAAGCTGGAGCAGGAAGAGCTGCTGGAGTGCCTCGGTGAGATGAAGGAGGTGACCAGGGAGGCGGTGGCGCTCACCAGCCGGCTCCTCGGCTTCTCCCGCCAGGGCAAGGGAGAAGAGGCCCCGGTGGATCTGTCCACCCTCTCGGCAGAGGTGGTCAAGCTGTGCCACCGGACCTTCGATTCGGCCGTCACCGTGGAGGAGTCGATCCTGCCCGACCTGTGGGCCAACGGGGACCGGCACCAGCTGCACCAGGCGCTGATGAACCTCTGCCTCAACGCCCGGGACGCCATGCCCGACGGCGGGGTCCTGAAGGTCACGCTGCAGAAGCAGCAGATCGACGGCCTCGGCCTGTTGACGGTGCCCCTGCTCGCGGCGGGAAACTACGTCGTCGTCGAGATCAAGGACTCGGGCGTGGGCATGGACGAGGAGACGCGCGAGCGCGCCTTCGAGCCGTTCTTCACCACCAAGGGTGAGGACGGCACCGGCCTCGGGCTGGCCACTGTGTTCGGCGTGATCAAGAGCCACGGCGGCCACGTTGAGCTGGACAGCTCGGCGGGCAAGGGCACGGTCTTTCGCATCTACCTCCCTTCGCTGGATGACGCCGACGATCACGGCGACACCTTCCACAACGTGCCGACCCCGGTGATGGAGGCCGACCTCGAGGCCAACACCATCCTGCTGGTGGACGACGACGAGGCCGTGCGCCTGGTCACCGCCCGCATGCTCAAGCTCTACGGCTACGAGGTGCTCGTGGCGCGGGACGGCATGGAGGCGGTGAGCTTCTTCGAGGAGCACCGCAACTCCATCGTCCTGGTGGTGATGGACATGATGATGCCCGAGCTCAACGGCCTCGACGCCTACAACGTGCTCAAGAAGATGAAACCCAATGTGCGGGTCCTCATCGTCTCCGGCTTCTTCACCCCCGAAAACAAGCAGGCGCTGATGGACGCCGGCGTGCGCGGCCTGCTGCCCAAGCCCTATGACGCCGAGACGCTACACTCCTCGATCAACAAGATCCTGATCAAGTAAGGCGAATCTCCGCCAGGCCGAACAGCTGGCGCCGAGGTCGAGGAGCGACGCAGAGATCGGCGTCAGAGGCCGGCCTACGGTTGGACCACCAGAGCAGCGACGCCATTGTTTGAAAGCGCGCCCAGGGCCACGATCTGGGGCTTCGAGCGCAGCGCCTTGATGTGGTAGAGCTTCTTGTTGGCCGTGGCGTAAAGGTCCAGGCGGCGGCCGAAGGAGAGGCCGGTGGGCTCCTCGGACATGGAGATCTCCAGGCGACTCGGCCCGAGCTCCACCCACTTGGCGCGATCCACGTCGATGCCCACGAAGCGGACCAGCTTCTTGCTCGACTCGGCCACGGCGAACAGATCCACCAGCTTGCCGCTGATCTTCTCCTTGCGGTGGGAGCGGGCCAGGGCCACCGGCTTGGCCGTGAAGGTCCACGACACGGTGGTGATCTTGTGGGTGTTGCCGCCGGAGGTGTCCAGCACCAGTCCATAGACCACGCCGCCGTCGGTGACCACCGCGGTCTTGCCGTCCACGCTCATGCGCAGGTGGCTGGCCGATGGCGACTTGTCCAGCACCGCTGCCTTGCCCTCCTTGAGGTTTGTGCCGATCTTCAGCTCGGTGATGCAGTCGGAGTCGGGCGTGCCGTCGGTGTTGGTGTCGCAGGCCGACAGCACCATGGCCCGGGAGCCGTCGCCGGAGACGGAGATGTCCTTGCAGCCGGCGACGCTGAAGGTCCCCCGCTGCTTGATGGTCTTGCCGGTGCCGAGGGCGTAGAGCAGGATGCCGGTCTTGGTCCCCACCAGCACGCCGTCGTCCATGGCGGCGAGGCACTGGCCGGCCTGGGTGATGGGCGAGACGCGGTCCTTGGTGGTGGCGCCGAGGGTCAGCAGGCTCAGCTGCCCGCCGGCCAGGGTGGTCACCAGCCCGCCCGAGGGAGCCATGGACAGCAGGTTGTCGCCGCTGCCGCTGCCGGCCACCTTGTTGCTCGTGAACTTGAGCGACGTGGGCGGCAGGGGCATGACCTGCAGCGAGCCCTTGACCGTCAGGGCCAGGGCCAGGCGGTTGACGTGCAGGGGCACGTCGTAGGCCGCGTCCTCGCCGGCCTTGCCCACCCGCGCCGTGGCCTTGCCCGCGGCCACGTCCGGCGGGATGACGAAGGTCAGCTCGGTGACGCTCTTCTTCTTGCGGTTCAACGTGCTCGCCGAGTAGCTGGTGCCGTCCGACGCCACCAGGGAGAGCTCACCGGAGAACTTCGGCTCGCCCTCCAGCAGGCTCAGGGTCACGGTCTCGCCCACCACGCGGTCCGTGGCGCCGCGTACCTCGAGATCGCCCTCGCCGCAGGCGGTGATTGTGAGCAGGTAGATGAGGACCATCGCCCAGTGGAGGTGGGGGGTGGTGAGTAGAGCATGAGGAGGTGAGGGAGTGAGGGGGTGAGGGGGAGGACAGGTGGAGCAGCCAGCACGGATGCCGTGATCTCGATCCCTGTCGTTGTTCTGTATCAGTTTCACAACCTAAGCTTCCTCACTTGCTTACTTCCTTACTTCCTCACTTCCTTACATCCCCACATTCATTCCCACTTACCATCACTTGACCTCAATAACCGGATTGTCCGGCGACGACAGCGGCACGGCGATGGCCACGGTGGTGGCCACCACGGCCGCGCCGATGATGGTCCAGAACCACCACTTGCGGCTCACGGGGACGATCTTTTTGCAGCGCCCCGCCACGCACTGTTCCTTGTAGCCGCACTCGCGATCCTGCTTGCAGCCCTGGGGGCCGGCCGGGCCGATGGGGGTGATGCCGCCGTGGCCCACGGGCTTTTTCTTCTTGAGGTAGGCCTTGGCCACCGCCCTGGCGTTGCCGGTGAAGACGATGCGCTTGCGGCGGTGCCACAGGTCGTCCTTGGTCCAGTAGATGCCGACCTTGCAGCGGTCCTTGTTGCAGCCCTTGCCGCCGGTGACCACGATGATCTGGGCCGCGGCGCGCTCCAGGGCCACCTGCTGGATGGCGCGGCCAGGGGTCTCGGCGCGCACCTGCCGGCGCAGCTCACTGAGGATCGCCGCCTCCTGGGACCCGTCCTTGTTCAGCACCGCCGCCAGCTCGCGAACGCGGTTCGGCTTGACGCGGAACCAGCGCTGACGGCCGATGTAGCCCGGGGTGTAGAAGCGCACCAGGTAGAGGCCCGCCCGCTTGCTGGCTGTGCCCCAGGCCGGCCCCCGCAGCTTGCCGTTAAACCAGACCAGGGATCCAGGCTCCGACGACAGCTTGACCTTGCCCACCGGCGGCGACTCGGACATCACCTGCTGGTGCAGGCGCTGGACGTCGTCGTTGTAGCGCTTTTCATTGGGCGCGCCCTTGGCGAAGAGCTGGGCGTCGTTCATCAGCTTGAACGCCTCTTTATCCTTGCCGTAGGACTGGGCCACTGCGGCCAGCATGTGCAGGCAGTCGACGTAGCCCTTGGAGGGCTCGCCGGCCTTCATCAGCTTCTTGAACAGCTTGAGCGCTTTTTTGGCGTGAGTCTGCGTCCGGTCGTACTCCATGACGCCGAAGTAACGCCGGGCCTTGGCGTACTGGCGCTTGGCCTTCCGCTTCAGGCCGCGCTTGGCCGGCTTGAACCCGGGCGGCGGGTAGTAGAGCGACGCCTTGCGCTCGCCAGCCTGGCGGTTGAGTTCCTTGACCACGGCCCGCGCCACCCGGGCGGTGGGGCCGAGGGCCTTGCCCGCGCCGGCGGGGATGACGATGACCTCGGAGACCTGGCCCCAGCAGACGGCGGGCAGCAGCACCGTGGCCGCCAACAAAACGGCCGCCTGGCCGAGTCCTTTTCTTTTCCGTGCTCGCACTGAAAGCAACCTCGTAGATACCAGTGTTCTAGACTACCGCCCCGGACGACAACGCGCTACCATTTGACGATACACATGCTGCCCCGGTACGGTCAAAGAAATGGAGCGAAAGCCATGAAACAGTGGACATTGCTGCTGGTATTGCTCGGCCTTCCGGCCACGGCTGCGGCGGACATCTATCTCAAGAACTTTACCTACAAGGCGGTGGAGGCCCAGGTGACCTACACCGTGGACGCTTGCAGCACGGGGTTCGGCAACGCCACCACGGTGGCGGTGTACTACGACCTGTCGTCGTCGCCGACCAAGTCCAGCACCGTGGACAAGACCACGCCGGTCAACCCCTCCCTGGCGTGCAAGAAGGCGAACCTCGTGCGCAGCAACGCCCCCATCGGGGTGTACAAGAGCTGGGTCAAGCTCGATCCCCAGGAGACCACCGGGGACTCCAGCGTGGCGAACAACATCGCGGGGCCGCTGGAGGTCTGCGTAGGGCCGGACACGCGGCTCAAGTCCTTCACCATCGAAAAGAACGGGGCCTCGGTGACCTACAAGGCCGAGGTGTGCAACGACGGCAGCATGGCGGCCAAGAAGTTTCGCGTGGGGTTCTGGCACGACCGCAAGAGCGCGCCGGCGGCGGCGGACATGGGCAACATCTTCAAGCCGATCCCCCTGCTGGCCGCGGGCAAGTGCAAGGTGATCCAGGTCAGCGGCGGCCTGCGCCCCAACGGCAACTTCACCGCCTGGGCCCGGGCCGACAGCGGCGACTTCGTCAAGGAGTGCCGCGAGCAGAACAACGCCCGGGGGCCGCTGGCCTACGGCATGTCCAACCCGGACCTCTACGTCAAGACCTTCACCGTGGACGTCACCGCGACCTCGGTCAACTACACGGTCAAGGTCTGCAACAAGGGCACGGCCGGGGTCTCCAAGTTCTACGTCGACGTCTACTACCACAGGCCGAAGAAGGCGCCGGGCCTTGGCGAGCCGGGTGACCAGGCCAAGGCGGTCCAGAGCCTGGCGCCGTCGGCCTGCACCACGGTGAAGTTCGTGCGCGGCACCGTGCCCAAGGCCGGCTTCACCTCCTACGCCATGGCCGACGCCGACGACTTCGTCAGCGAGCCCAACGAGGCCAACAACCTCTCCGACATGCTGCAGGTGGGCAAGGGCGGCACCGGCGGCAGCACCGGCGTGGGGGCCTGCGTCGACAGCGACGCCGACGGCTACGGCAAGGGGTCCGGCTGCACCGGCATCCCCGACTGCGACGACAACAACAAGGCGATCAACCCGGCGGCCAAGGAGGTCTGCGGCAACAAGCTCGACGACGACTGCGACCTGACGGTGGACGACGGCTGCCCCGGCGTGAACTGCACCGACAAGGACGGCGACGGCTTCGGCACCGGCGCCGACTGTGTGCTGGCCGACTGCGACGACAACAACAAGAGCGTCTACCCCTGGGCCACCGAGACCTGCGGTGACGGCAAGGACAACAACTGCAACAAGATCATCGACGACGGCTGCAAGGGCACCGACTGCGTCGACCGTGACATGGACGGCTACGGCGTGGGCTCGGGCTGCACCGGCGTGCCCGACTGCGACGACAACAACTACAACATCAACTTCGGGGTCAAGGAGAAGTGCGGCGACAAGATCGACCAGGACTGCGATCTGACGCCCGACGACGGCTGCCCCGGCGTGGACTGTGACGACAGCGACGGCGACGGCTTCGGCGTGGGCAAGGACTGCGTGCTGGCCGACTGCGACGACACCGACAAGAGCATCTACCCCTGGGCGCCGGAGGTCTGCGGCGACAACACCGACGACAACTGCAACAAGATCCCCGACGACGGCTGCCCGGGCCGCCAGTGCGTGGACCGCGACGGCGACGGCTACGGCGTGGGCAAGGGCTGCCCCGGCCCCCAGGACTGCAACGACAAAAACTTCAAGATCAAGCCGGGGGCCAAGGAGGTCTGCGGCGACGGCGTGGACGACGACTGTGACAACGTACCCGACGACGGCTGCTCCAGCGCCACGGACGCCGACGGCGACGGCCACCACGTGGGCGGCGGGGCCACGGGCCAGCCCGACTGCAACGACAGCAACGCCAAGATCTACCCCGGGGCCAAGGAGATCTGCGGCGACAAGATCGACAACGACTGCGACTTTACCGTGGACGACGGCTGCCCCGGTGTGGACTGCAAGGACAGCGACGGCGACGGCTGGGGCGTCGGCTCGGCGTGCAAGATCCCGGACTGCGACGACACCAAGGCGTCCATCTATCCCTGGGCCACAGAGGTCTGCGGCGACGGCATCGACAACGACTGCGACGGCACCATCGACGACGGCTGCAAGGGGGTCAACTGCCTGGACAAGGACCTGGACGGCTTCGGCAAGGGGCCGGCCTGCTGCAACGTGGCCGCCACCAAGGCCAAGTGCAAGCAGGACTGCAACGACGACGACGGGGGGATCTACCCCTGGGCCAAGGAGATCTGCGCCGACGGCAAGGACAACAACTGCGACGGCAGCACCGACGAAAAGTGCACCATCTGCGAGGACAACGACGCCGACGGCTACGGCATCGGCCCCAAGTGCACCAACTGGGACTGTGACGAGAAGAACGCCGACGCCTACCCCGGCGCCCCGGAGGTGTGCAACGGCAAGGACAGCGACTGCAACGGCAAGATCGACGACAACTGCGCCGGCGGCGACGAGGGGTGCAGCTGCGCGGTCTCCCGCCCCTCCAGCATGCCGATGCTCTGGCTGATGTTGGCCCTCGGCCTGCTGGCCGTGGCGCGACGCTTCAGGCGTTGAGCGGTCTAACTTTTTAACCTCCCAGCCTTTTTCTCGTATCCTCCTAAATGATGGGTCTGGAGAAGGACAGACAGCTGGGCCGCTACCGCATCCTCTCGCGGCTGGGCAGCGGTGGCATGGGCGAGGTTTACCGGGCCCTGGCCGTGGGACCCGACGGGGTGGAAAAGCCCGTGGCGGTGAAGCTGGTGCGCGAGGACCTGCTGGGTCACGAGGAGTTGGTGCGCCTCTTCGTCGAGGAGGCCAAGGTCTCGTTTTTGTTGACCCACCCCAACGTTGTGCAGACCTACGAGATGGGCCAGGTGGACGACCACTTCTTCCTCGTCATGGAGTACGTCGACGGCACCAGCCTCGACTCGGTGCTGCGGCACTGTACGGAGCAGCTCAACCAGCCGATGCCCGCGCCGTTCGCGCTGTACATCACCGCCCAGGTGGTCAGGGGGCTGGACTACGCTCACACCCTGCGGGACCACAACGGTCAGGCCCTGGGCATCGTGCACCGGGACGTGTCGCCGGCCAACGTGCTGGTCTCCTGGGACGGCCAGGTCAAGGTCGCCGACTTCGGCCTGGCCAAGTCGGCCCTGCGCAAGATGGAGACCCAGGCCGGCGCGATCAAGGGCAAGGTGGCCTACATGGCCCCGGAGCAGCTTCGCGGCGATACGGTGGACGCCCGGGGGGACGTCTTCGCCGTGGGCGTGATGATGTACGAGATGCTCGCCGGCGAAAACCCCTACGGCGACCTGCACGAGATCACCCTCGGCCGGCGGCTGAAGCACGACGCCATCGAGCCGCTGTCCTCGGCGGCCCCCCACCTGGAGGCCGGCGTGGCCGCCATGGTGGACCGCTGCCTGGCCGAGGATCCGGCGGCGCGTTACGCCTCGGCCCGGGAGCTTGCCCGGGAGCTGGACAGCCTGTCGCGGGTGCACGGCCTGGTGTCGTCGGATTACGGCTTGTCCGAGTTCATCGGCCGGGTGCAGGAGCTGCGCCGGGAGGCCACGCCGGCGCCCCACCCCTTTGACAGGGTGCTCGGCATGGAGCTGGAGCGGGTGGCAGGCCAGGAGGCGCACTCCACCTTCATCGCGGTGCCATCATCGGGCAAGCCGTTCTCCGATCAGGAGACGCGGATCCCTCGGGGCTTCGCGGAGCCGGAGGAGCCAGCCGCGGGCACCGCCGTGCTGCCGCCGCCCACCAACAGCGCCGGCCGCTGGATGGTGGCGGCCGCGGCGCTGATGCTCATCGGCCTCTGCAGCTTCGGCGGGTGGTACGTGCTGAGCCGTCGGCCTTCGCCGCCGCCGGCAGCAGAGGCCACGGTGGTGAGGCCCGACGCCCGGGCACCGCGCCAGCCGCCGGCGAAGAAGGCGCCGCCAAAAGGCACCGCCCGGCTGCGGGTGGTCACCCGGCCGGCCGGGGCCACGGTGTCGGTGGACGGCAAGCCCCGGGGCACCGCGCCGCTGACGATCCCCGACCTGCCCGCGGACCGCAAGGTGCGGGTCAAGGCCTACCTCGAGGGGCGGGTGCCGTACGACCAGCAGGTGACCCTGGAGCCCGGCGCCACGCTGATCCTGCAGCCGGAGCTGGCCCTGGCGCGGGCCCAGCCGTTGAAAAAGAGGCGGCCCCGGCGGCCGCGGCACGCGGGGTACGGCACCCTGTCGGTGAACACCGACCCCTGGTCCGTGGTCTACGTCGACGGGGCCAAGGTGGGCAACACCCCCCTGATGCGCCACCGTCTGCCCGTGGGCCGGCACACGGTGAAGCTGATCAACCCCAAGCTGAAGCTGAGCCGGCAGCGGCCGGTGATGATCCGCAAGGACCAGGACTTCACGCTGAGCGTGTCGCTGCGGTAGCCCTGAAATAAGCGCATCTGGCCTGCTGCGGCCTCCTCACTTATTTCAGGGCTAGCTGGTACACTTGGGCCATGAGCGACGCCACCTCAAACCCCCCGGCGACCCAGATCATCCAGGACCCGGAGGGCTTGCCGCGGCGGCGCATGCGGGCCTACGTGCTGAGGGGCGGCCCCGAGCGCGTGCAGATAAAGGTCAAGGCCCCGCGCTTCCGCGTCGGCGCCCACCCGGGAAACGATCTGGTCATCGAGCACGCCACGGTGTCCCGCTTCCACCTGGAGATCCTGGCCGACGAGCAAGGCTACCGCGTGCGGGACCTGGGCAGCACCAACGGCACCTTCATCGACGGGCTGCGCGTCTGTGAGGCCTACCTGCCGCAGCAGGCCATGGTGCGCCTGGGCGAGGTGAGCCTCTCCTTCGCGCTCACCGCCGAGGAGCAGGAGCTGCCCACCAGCGCCCGGGAGGACTTTTTCGGGGTGGTGGGGCGGTCGCCGGCCATGCGCGAGGTCTTCGCCATGCTGGAGCGAGCGGCGCCCACCGACGCCACGGTGCTGGTGGAGGGGGAGAGCGGCACGGGCAAAGAGAGGGTGGCCGCGGCGGTGCACCAGGCCAGCCACCGGGCCAGCGGCCCCTTCGTCGTGCTGGACTGCGCGGCGGTGCCGGCCAACCTCATGGAGAGCGAGCTGATGGGCCATGAGCGCGGGGCGTTCACCGGCGCGGACAGCCGCAAGAACGGCCGGGCGCGGGAGGCCAACGGCGGGACCCTGTTTCTGGACGAGATCGGCGAGCTGCCACTGGAGATGCAGCCCAAGCTGCTGCGGGTGCTGGAGTCGAGGCAGGTGCGCCGCCTGGGGGGCACCACCACCGAGACCGTGGACTTCCGCCTCGTGGCGGCGACCAACCGCGACCTGGCCCGTGAGGTCAACCGCGGCGCCTTCCGCGAGGACCTCTATTACAGGCTCGCCGTGGTGCAGGTGAAGGTGCCCGCCCTGCGCGAGCGCCCCGAGGACCTGCGCCCCCTGGTGCGTCACTTCGTCGACCTCTTCCTGGAGGATCCGCGCCGCGCCAGGGAGATCCTGCGCGGCATCTCCGAGGAGAACTGGCGACGGCTGGAGGGGCTGCCCTGGTCGGGCAACGTGCGTGAGCTGCGCAACTTCATCGAGCGGACGTTGATCCTCTCCGGCGGCCCGATCAACTCGGAGTACATCCCCGATGGCCAGCAACAGGCGGCGGCCGGCGGCGCGGCGGTGGATCTGGATCACCCGTTCTCCCAGCACAAGGCCGCGGTCATCGCCGCCTTCGAGCGGGCCTACCTCAAAGGTCAGCTGGCCCGCCACGACAACAACGTCTCCGCCGCGGCCCGGGCCTCGGGCATGGACCGCATGAACTTCAAGCGCCTGCTGCGCAAGTACTGAGGGTCCGCGCGCCAGCTGAGTCGATCCTCACTCATCCTGCCTGAGTCGGGTACCACTCAGCCGGTGGCGCCCAACCTCCGCCCCCCTCTCTCATCGCTGTCATTTCAGCCGGTTGCGCGGCGCTCAGCGTTGGCACACGCCGTGCATTTTCAGCAAATCAAACAGCGGTAACCCACTTCGACGAGAGAGGAGCTAACCATGAAAAAGACCCTGACGATTTCCACGGCAATGATGATGAGCCTGTTTGTGCTGGCCTGCGGCGGCCTGGACCCCGAGGAGGATGAGTACCGCAGCGCGGTGCCGACCACCTCGTCCCTGGCCCTGTCCGTGCCCGCCTCCCAGGCCGGCGGCGGCACCAGCGACGGCATCAGCGACCTGACCCAGCCCGTGCTCGGCCAGCGGGCCGACCTGTACAAGGTGACCTACGAGGTCTCGCGCAAGCTCAATCGCAGCCTCTGGATCGGCCTCAACACCATCGAGGACATCGTCCAGCACCCGCCCACCTCCATCAATAACGGCGTGGCCACCTGGGGCCCCTGGGCGCCTGCCCTTGAGCCGCTGTCCTGGATGCTGGCGGTGACGAAGAAGAGCCCGGGCCGCTACGCCTACGCCCTGATGGCGCGGCAGAAGGCCGACAAGCTGGGCAAGTTCAAGGTCATCCTCGCCGGCACCTCCGTCAAGGGCTACAGCCCGATCTTCTCCGGCTTCAAGGGCCTGTACACGGCCAACGCCGACAACCTGCACGCCCTGGACCCGATCACCTACCCCGGCACCGGCAAGCTGGCCGCCACCTACGACACCACCGGCCTCAAGCGCGCGGTGAAGCTGGTGATGACCAACGCCGCCACCAAGAACAGCCAGGCCGTGGACGCGGTGTACAGCTACGTCGACCGCGCCAACACCTCCGGTGAGTTCCGCTACGCCGTCAAGGCCGACATCCACAAGAACGGCTCCAAGGACGAGCTGTACGCCGTGGTCTCCGCCTGGGACAAGACCGGCGCCGGCAAGGGCCTGGCCATGGTCACCGGCGGCGACATCAAGGCCGGCATCAAGGTCAAGCAGACCGAGTGCTGGGACGCCGGCTTCGGCCGCACCTTCTACAAGGACAACTTCAACATCCACCCGGCCGAGGGCGACCCGACCAAGTGCCCCTTCTAAACCACAGTTCGTGATTCGGTGGTCACCTCATCCTGAAGGGACCGGAAATCATGGCTCCGGGCTTCGGGCTCCCGGCTACAAGGCAGGCCTCGCACGTGCCATGGGCTGGCTTCCTACCGACAGCGTCCGTTGACGCCGCTACCTGGGGCCCGGGCGGAGCGGGCTATTGTGAGAGCGGCGCATGTCTGATGACTCCAAGCTGACGAAAGCTAACCTTGTAGCCTGCAGCCTGTAGCCTGAAGCCCGCCGCAACGAAAGCGATG
>PVBE010682820.1_pt1 | contig 25936 bp, 20 predicted proteins | sample 1631181 | NCBI WGS metagenome assembly PVBE01 (sample SAMN08397723, study PRJNA350692) | Marine metagenome, whole genome shotgun sequencing project. | isolation source: water | place: Pacific Ocean | collected 2012-04 | reverse complement strand
GGTCGTCAGGTCGATCGACATGCCCCACTGTTGACCCTCGGTCACGTTCGGCTGCTCCCACAGGGAGTGCAGCCGGCCGGGCTCCATCAGGTCGAGCTCGCGAACGAACTCCGGGTTCTGGACCAGCTCGCTCACCGTCCCCTCCCGGTAGATGGCGCGGCCCTCCCGGCTCCAGTGGTCCTGCGTGGTCGCGAGCCGGTACTCACCGGCCGCCCGGGTCACGGTGGCGCCCATGGCGATCCACCGCGCGTCGGAAGCACGAACCCGGTAGGTGTCGAAGCCGGCTCCCTGCGCGACGTAGCCGAATCGACGGCCGTAGCCGAGGGGAAGCACAACGACGTTCTCGGCGACTCCCGGTACGACGTGGGCCACAATCTCGATCGAGCGACCGCCGACGCCGATCGAGACCATCGGCGCGTCCTCGTACGCGTAGCGGACGGACGGCACGTCGGGGTCGTCTTCGTCGCTGTAGAACGGGATCCCGATCGACCGAGCCGTCGCCGGTCCGATCAGCGCCGCGTTGTCCCAGGTCAGCTTGGAGACCGTGTCGGGCAGCTCCTGCAGCCACGCGTTGTTCGCGTAGCGGCCGTCGTAGACCTTGGAGTCGAGGGCGAACGCGACCTCGTACGCCCCGGCGGTCGGGGGCGGAGGCGTGTCAGCAGCGACCGCCGCGCCGAGCGCGGACCAGTCCCAGTTCAGCGTCGGGTGCCTCGGATCCCCGCGGCGCAGAACGCCCTCGTGCAGCCACTCCTGCCAGCGCTGCTCCAGGCGGCCGGCGCCGGCCATGGCCCAGTGCAGGCGAAGGATGTTGCGCCCGTCCGGCTCTCCGCCGCGCGCGAGCTCCATGAACTCGATAGGCGAGAGCGAGGGGAAGAGGGGCTCGATCAGGGGCTGCTGCAGCGCGATCGTCCCGTCGGCGGCGATCAGGTCGCCCCATGCCTCCAGCGGGTGGGATGCCGGAATGTGCCACTGCGCGGCCATGCCGGTCTCGTCGCGGTGGTAGGCGAGCTGGAAGACCGCCTCGACCTTGGCCATCGCGGCGGCGAAATCGACATCCGCCGGGGCATCGAAGACGGGGTTGCCACCGATGATCAACAGCGTGTCGAAGCTCCCGGCGTCGATCTCGGCAACCAGATCGGTCAGGTCTCCGCCGGGCACCAGCGGATCGTCGACGAAATGCACGGTGCGCCCGATGTTGCCGAGTGTCTCGTTGATCAGGTGGCCGAGGGCATGCACCCAGGGGGGTTGCCGTTCGCCGACGACGACGACGGACTCCCCGCGGTGACCGCGGAGATCCCCACCAACCGCCTCGACCCACGCGTCGAAGCGCTCACCCGCGCTGCGGGCCGAGAGGCGGCCGGTCAGCACGCCGGCACCGGGCGGGGAGTCGCCCGAGTTGACCAGCAGGTAGCGCGCCAGCGCCTTCGCGAACTCGCCGATCTGCGACCCCGCGAGCTGGAGGCGCTCGTCGGCGGCCGCGCCTGTCGTCGTGAACGCCGGCTCGACGACGTAGAGGCGGTTCATGTTCCGCAGATCCTCGACCCCACGCCCGTCAGCGAATCCGGCGGCGTTCGCGACCGCGTTCGGACCGGAGGCGAGGAAGTCGGCGTCGAGCGAGACAAGCACCTTGGCGGCCGAGGTGTCGTACCACGGCATCGCGCGAGACGAGGTGACCATCTCGACGCCGGCCGTGGTGTTCCGCTGCACGTCCGCGCCGTGGTGGAAGACGCGGGTGCCGCGGTTCCAACGGCGGTGGTCGTTGATCAGGCTGCGCAGCGTCGGCGAGGGCGTGCCGTCGGTCAGGATCGCCACCGTCCGCGGCGAGCCGAAGTGCGCCCGGATCGCGGCTTCGGCGGCCTCGAGCGTCGTCGGGGTGCCGTTGTGGACCGGGCATCGGCTGCGGTCGTAGTCGTAGACGTCGAGGACCGCCGCCTGCGTGCGCGCATCGGTGCGCCCGCGGCTGGCCGGGTGCGAGGGGTTGCCCTCGATCTTGGTCGGCCGACCGTCCTGACTCTCGACGAGCACACCCTGGACGTTGCCGCCCACGTTGAGCACCGACGCGAAGAATCGGGGCTCGCCGGGGACCAGGTCCTCGGGGCGGTTCGCGTAGGGCATGATGTACTGCGCCGGCTTGCGCACGCAGCCGGGAAGACCCGCTCCGGCCAGCGCGGCAGACGCGCTCATCAGCCCCATGAAGGTCCGGCGGCTCAGCCCGTCGGTCTCGAGCTCCGAGGCTCCCTCCGGGAACTCCCGGAATCGGTGCTCCGCGTAGCCCTGCGCGCCGTCGCGGTCGGCGAGGCTGCGCCAGTAGTGCTTGCCTGACATCGCTTTGTTCTCGGACGTGCTCATCGGTGGCACCCCCCGCAGCTCTCCGGCGGATTCACTTCGCGTGTGCGCGTCGGGTCGGCCGACGGGTCGTAGCCGGCGACCGCCGCGTCCCAACCCATGTCGGTGACCGCGTCGCGCGGGCGGAGGTTCGGCGTCGCGTCTCGGTGGCAATCGAGGCACCAGGACATCGACAGGGGCTGGTCCTGGGTGACGACGGGCATCCGGTCGATTCGCCCGTGGCACGTCGCGCAGCCGACGCCAGCGGCGACGTGGACACTGTGGTCGAAGTACGCGTAGTCCGGCAGCATGTGCACGCGGACCCACGGAATCGGGGTGTCCTCACGCATCGAGGCGCGGACCGGCTCCAGTAGCTCGCTCTCGGCCTTCACGACCGAGTGGCAGTTCATGCAGGTCGAAGTGGACGGCACCGCGGCATGCCCGGCACGCTCGACCGTGTTGTGACAGTACCGGCAGTCCAGCCCCATCTCGCCGGCATGGATCTGGTGACTGAACTCGACCGGCTGAAACGGCTGGTAGCCCACGTCCGTATACAGCGGCGACCACCAATACCAGATGCCGAGAATCACCGTCGCACCGATCAGGGGCAGCACGACGGCGACCACGGTCGGGAGGTGATTTGTCCAGCGAGGAAAGACCTGGGCCACTTTACGACCTCGACAGGGGTCTGGAATTGACCTGCTCGCGTTCGGTGCCGCCGAGCGAGGCCGTCAGCGCGTGGTGGAGAGGGCTACGATGCACGCTGCCTGTCCGGACCTGTGCAGTTCGGCTCCTCGTCCGACGCCAGCGTCTGGGAGGATCGCCCGCAGCCGCTTGGATCGACAGGACGCTGATCGCACAATTCTCTTGGAGTTGCGGGGGCATATCGATCGCCCGAGTCACGGCGGTCGTGTGCGGCGCGGCGGACCCTAGCATCGTCCCCAAGGAGTGACAACTCCGTTGTTCCGCCGGGTTTTGTCGACCCGTCCGGTCATCGCGTGTCCCCCTCCGATGCGGGCTCCGAAACGTCCCGAACGTGGCGACTCCGATGGAGAACCTCACTCGTCACGTTCGGCCGATCGATTGCATAGAAGCCGCGGAATTCCCCGGCTCCGTCCACGATCGTGAGGAAGCCGGTGCCGAGTGATCCCGCACAGTCCGACACCTCCGGCAACGCCATCCACTCGGACTGGCTCGAGGTGAGCGCCTCGGCGACCCGCTCACCGGCCGCGTCCTCCCGCGGCCCCACCCACGTCCAGCCCGCCCGCAGACCGGGCGCGGCATGTCGCGCCCGTGCCCAGCGCTTTCCGATCCCATCTGACGGTCGCAACGCCACGGTCATCACCGCGGTCGGATCCCCCTCGCTCGCGAACATCATCCACAGCTTGCCGAGCTGCTCGACAGTCCGCTGCCGGCAGACGTCGGCCGCCTCGAGGTCGACGAAGCCGACCACGCTGATCCGGTCGGCGAACGGGTCCTCTACCGGCACTCCGTCCGTGTCGACGAACCCGACCAGGTCGAGCTGCCCCATTGCGGGCGGGGCGTCCGGCACGTAGCGCAGGCGCGGCGCGAGCACGGTCAATGTCGCCGCCCCTGCCAGGAACGCGATGATCCACGGGTTTCGATACCAGGGAGGCGACGCGCTCACGTCAGCGCGAGGTCGATGATCAGCGCCAAGGTCAGCACCGGCAGGTAGACGAGCGAGGCCAGGAAGAACTGCCGCGCCCAGCGTTGGTCGGCATGGTCGGGCTCGAACCCGCGCATGCTCAGCACGAAGAACCACGCGCCGACCGCCGTCGCCGCCGTGAAGTAGAGGAAGCCGGCCATCCCGAGTGGCACCAGGAGCAGGCTCGTCGCCACCAGGAGAAGTGAGTAGACCAGCGACTGGTGCTTCGCTGCCGTGAGGCCGCGCACCGAAGCGACGATGCGGATGCCGGCGTCGTCGTAGTCACGCTGGCGATAGATCGAGATGGCCAGGAAGTGGGGCAGCTGCCAGATCAGCAGCACCGTGAAGAGCACGACGCCGGGAACGCCAACCTCGCCGGTGGCGATCGCCCAGCCGAGGAGCGGCGGGACCGCGCCGGGAACCGCGCCGACGACGAGCGCGTGCGGCGAGCGCCGTTTGAGCGGCGTGTACACGAGCACGTAGGACAGGATCGCGAACGCCGCGAGCGCGGTGGCGGTCGGGTTGGTGCCCCACCAGAGCACCGCCATGGACGCTGCGGACACGACGAGGCCGAACACGAGCGCCGCCACGGGAGTCATGCGGCCGGCGGGCAGCGGACGATTGCGCGTCCGCCGCATATGGCGATCGCCGTCCCGCTCCGCGTACATGTTCAACGCGTTCGCACCGGCGACCGACAGCGCCGTTCCGACGACACCGGCGACGATCATCGACCAGCCGAGATCCGGCGAGATGTACCCCGGTAGCGCGAAGGCGACCCCGATGCCCCCGGCGGCCATGAACAGGCACATCGCCGTGATCCCCGGCTTGGTCAGCTCGACGAGATCACGAACGCGCACACGCGGTGCCTGCATCGGAAGCGCGATGGGGACTTCGTGGGCCATACGAAGGGGCGGCGGTTCGCTGCTCGGGCCTATAGTGCGCGTCGCGTCCTCCGCCAAGGAAAAGTGCTCGGAAATCCACGGAACTTCGGACCGACACCCGCGCTCGGTCTCGAACACCGCGCTGATCGCCGCGCGCCGCCGGCCCGTTCCCCGGATCGCCGGGCTCAGTGCGACGCGGCCGCGCCGGTCGCGCAATAGCTCGCGATCGCCCGATAGGCGTTGGCGCATGCCTCGGCGTCGACGTTGCGGCGCGTGCCGCGCAACCCGCACTCTCCGTGCCCGAATCGGGTGGTCGCCGTCGTGTCCTCGACTGCCGCGCAATATGTCGAGCGATCCTGAGAGCCGAGGCAGAGGGCCATCACGTGGTCTACGTACATGTCACACATCGACTTGATCCCCTGGCACTCCTCCGCCCAGGTCAGCGCCGCGTCGACGCACTCTTCCGGGGACAGGGCGCGCGCGTCCCACGCCGGCGGGGACTCCGGCTCCTCGAGCGTCGTCTTCACGTAGCTCAGGACGGAGCTGTAACCGCTGAAGAAGACCATCGCGAGAACCAAGGACACGGCGGCCCCGCCGCCGAGAATCCAGGTCATCAAGCGACCGTCGTCGGGGGCTGCCGGAGTCGTATCGGATGTGTCTTCCACCGAGCTCCAGTGGGCGGAACGCGACCGTGGCGGAGCCCGCTCTAATGCCCGAACCACGACCTGTCCAGCGCCGGCCGTCGGCAGAGTCGAAGGACAGGGCGCCCGGCCCGGCCGGCTCTCAGCTTCCGTCGGCCGCGTTCGGGTCCCACAGGATCTCCGCCGCACCGACGAGCGCGTCGGCCGCGCGAGACCACACGAAGAACGCGTCGCTCAAACGGTTCACGTACGCCATCGTCTCGACGTCGACCGCCTCGGTGCGAGCGAGCGCGCACACCAGCTGCTCGGCGCGCCGGCAGACCGTCCGGCAGACATGCAGCTCGGCGCACGCGCGCGTGCCCCCGGGCAGAACGAACGAACGCAGCGGCCCGAGGAGCGCGTTCGCAGCGTCGATCTCGGACTCCAACCAGGCCACGTCCTCGGGGCGAACCCGCGGCTGGCGGGGGTGCAGATCGCCCGGCTCCGTCGCCAGCACGGACCCGAGGTTGAAGAGCTGGTGTTGCACCCGCAGCAACGTGTCGGCGAGTGGCCGGAGGCGATCGTCGGCACCGTCGAGGAGCGTGCGCCGAGCGACGCCGACGAACGCGTTCAGCTCGTCGATCGCGCCATAGGCCTGGATGCGCGGGTGGTCCTTCGCGACCCGCTGGCCGCCGACCAGGCCGGTCTCCCCCGCATCGCCCTTTCGTGTGTAGACCCGGTTGATCGCGACGCGCTGGGGATCGTCGAACTCGCCCTCACCCATCCGTCCGGTCCTCCCTGCACAGGACGAAGTACGCGCCGAGCGGCCGCTCGACCTTGAACGCCGCACCGATCGAGACATGCGCGGAGACCCGACGCATGAAGTCGCGGGTCTTGTGGTAGACGAAGAACTGGAGGCCGCGGCTGTTGGGCACGATCCGGGGCCACCCGGCGACGACCTCGTGTTCGGGGACCATGAAGTAGTCGACCACGACCGCGCCCCGCTCCGGCCATCCCTCGGTGCCGGCGGTCGGGTGGGCGACGAAGTAGCCAGGGCCGATGAAGCGCCGGGTGAATCCCTCGTTGTAGCCGTAGGTGAGTTCCGGATCGCCGTCGGGCCGGCAGAAGCGCTTCTGGAAACGCGTGAACACCGGGAGGGTGTTCTTGCCGTGGTGGATCACCTCGGTCAGCGGCGGAACCCCGTCGGGCACGAAGTGCTGGCGCGAGATCGGTGGAGCGTCGGCCGCGACCTCCCAGAGACGTCGCTGCTGGCGCCGGCCGAGTGTCATCGCCTGGGCGAGGCGTTCCTCGTGGGAGAGACCGTCGAGATGCGTCGCGACGTCATCGATGCGGGTGCCTTCGTCCCGGATCAGCGTTCTGAGGGGCATCGGTCGGCCGTCGATGGAGGGCGTTGGCAGGCGGTGGATGGCGGGGCGACGACGGGGTCGCGCCACGATCGCAGCGGTTCCCACAGCTCGCTCGATTGCGCAAGTCGTTGTGCGGCCGAAGCCCTTCGGGCTCCCGGTCCCCCGCCGACACTGCGTCGATCATGCCCCTTGGCGAGGCCCCGTAGATATTCCCTTCACAACCGCGTCGCGAGGCGTTATGGTCCGCCGCCGCTCTGCCCCGGTGCCTCGGCACCCCGGACGAACTCTGGCGGTGCAAGTCCACCGCCCACCGAGAGACACGAAATGGCCACCAAGAGACCCGCCAAGCTCGCGATCGGCAAGAAGGCCCAGCAGGTCAAGCTCTGCCCGGAGACCGGGAAGCCCATGACGGCCGTCAAGGTCTTCCGCAACGAGAGCGGCAACAGCATGCGCTGGGTCGTCCTCGAGGACTTCGACGGTTCCGACGAGGCGATCACCCGGATGCTCCCGATCGGCCACTGATCGACGGTCCCCCGTCCCCCGCTCGCGGGGGACAGCGGAGCGAAGCGAAGCAGGGGGGGAGCCACAATCTACCGCTGCCCCCGATGCGAGCGCTGCCCACGACCGCACGTGATCGGCAGACTCTGGCTCCCCCCTCCGCCCGCCGGCGGCGGGCACCTCCCCGCGAGCGGGGAGGGGCTGCGTGCCCCACGTCGGCGGTGGACACACAGCCGTCCCCCGCTCGCGGGGGACAGCGGAGCGAAGCGAAGCAGGGGGGGAGCCACAGTCTACCGCCGACGTCGCCACACAGCCGTCCCCCGCTCGCGGGGGACAGCGGAGCGAAGCGAAGCAGGGGGGGAGCCACAATCTACCGCTGCCCCTCACCCCTCGCGCCGACCACCGCCCGCTGCGCCAGCACCGTGACCACGGTCCGCCCGTCTTCGTCCTCCCACGCGCCGACGTAGAGACCCGCGCCCGCGGCCCCGTTCCGCAACCTGGCCTGCGGCCCCTCGCTCCCCAGCGGCGCCGCTAGCTCGACGACCAGGGGGGCCTCGGGCCCGAAGACGACGGCGGACCGCTCCCCACGGAGCCCGTAGGAGTCGTAGAGGATCGCCGGGGGCTCGGCGTCGGGCAGCGCGACGGCAACTTCGAACGCCGACGCGAGCTCCGGCACCTGTCGCAAGCCCCCGCGGACCTCGGCCGACCGGTCGACGAAACCCGCGCGCGCCGGCGCGACGCCGAACCCGGGTAGCGCGAACGCGACGCCACCGTCCCGGGCAGCAAACCGCGGCGGGCTGCGGTACGCAAACGGGGTGGTGCCATCGAGCGCCTGGCCGGTCAGGTCGACGGCTGCACTCGAAACGAGCCCATCGACACCGACCTCGAGCAGCCGGCCGACCACGCGGTCCTGCTCCCCCCCCACGTAGTATGTGACGAGGGCGAAGCGCCCTTCGCCGCCCCCGACGGCCGGCGAGGAGACCCCGAAACTCCCTTCGGCGTCCGCGGTGATTGCCCTCGGTGGGGTGATCCAGGACCCGCCGACGGCGAGTTGGCCGCACACGATGCCGGCGACCGCCGTCGCGTCGGTGTCGGGGCGCGTCCCCGAGAAGCACACGCCGACGCCGTCGCCGAGGCGGGCGGCGACGGGGCGACCGGCCAGCAGCCATCCGCCGAGGTCCGCGGCCCGTAGCTCACCGTCGAGCGCGAGATCCGAGTTGGCCGCGAGCACGTAGAGCGAGGCGCCTCGCCCCTCGACCCCGACGTTGTCGGTCGCCTTCAGGACGACGAAGCCCCGTTCGGGCACGGCGACCACGACGGGCTCCGCGGCAAGCGTCGGGGCGTGCGAAAGCGTCCGTGTCGACGTGGGTGCCAGGTGCCCTGGAGCCGGCGCCAGGCGATAGGTGGCGAGGGTGGTCTCGCGGCGCCTCGGCTGTGCCAGGATCAGGGCCGGAGTGCCGTCCGCGGCGCGGGTCAACGCTCGGATATTGCGCGCCGAGTGCGCGGAATCGAGCCCCTGGAGGACACCGCGGTAGACCTCGCCGTCTCGCAGCGGGGACGTTTCTGGCGCAGGCTCGGCGCCGAGCTCGGCACCCGGATTCGTCGACGCGCCGAGCCCGCCCGAAGGGGCGCCAGGTGTGGCTTCGCCGACCTCGGGCCCCGACGGTCTGCAACCCGGCGTTGCTGCAACAGCGAGGCCGAACGCGGCCAGGAGCGCGAGTCGACCGAGGCCGAGGATCGTCCCCGGCGTCCGGCGGTCCGATTGTGGGGCGTCTGACATTGACGTCGCCAGGCAATTGTGATTCGGACGAGGCGGTTTCCGGAATCGCAATACCAAGGAGATCTCGATGAGCAAAGCACCCATCCGTATCGCGGTCACCGGCGCGTCCGGCAACATCGGCTATGCCCTCCTGTTCCGTATCGCCAACGGAGACATGCTGGGCCCGGACCAGCCAGTGTTCCTGCATCTGATCGACCTTCCCGAGGCCGTGGCTGCATGCCGCGGCGTGGTCATGGAGCTGAACGACTGCGCGTTCCCGCTGCTGGCGGGCACCGTGGCGACCTCGGACTACGCGGAAGGGTTCGGAGACGTCGACTGGGCTGTCCTCGTCGGCGCGCGCCCACGCGGACCGGGAATGGAGCGCGCGGATCTGCTGCTCGGCAACGGCCCGATCTTCACCGGCCAGGGTGACGCGGTCGACCGCCACGCGCGCGAGGACGTCAAGGTCTGTGTCGTCGGCAACCCGTGCAACACGAACGCCCTGATCGCCCAGTCGCGCGTGAAGCGCACGAATCCGGCGAACTACACGGCGATGACTCGTCTCGACCAGAACCGGGCCGCGGCGCAGCTCGCGGCGAAGTCCGGCCGTCCCGTGTCCTCGGTGAAGAACCTCGGCGTATGGGGCAACCACTCGCCGACGATGTTCCCGAACTGGTTCGACGCCACGATCGCCGGGCTCCCGGCGACGGATGCGATCGGCGACTCGTCTTGGTTCGAGGGCGACTTCCTGAAGACGGTCCAGCAGCGCGGCAAGGAGATCATCAATGCGCGCGGCAAGTCGTCGGCGGCCTCGGCGGCCTCGGCCGCGATCGACCACATCAACAGCTGGGCGACCGGCAAGATGACCGGCGACTTCATCTCCATGGCCGTGCCCTCCGATGGCAGCTACGGAGTCCCCGAGGGGCTGATCTTCTCCTATCCGTGCCGCATCACCAGCCCCGGCAAGTACGAGATCGTTCAGGGTCTCGAACTGAACGAGTTCGGACGCGCCGCCCTCGACAAGACGGCAGGCGAGCTGGTAAACGAGCGCGACACCGTCAAGGACCTGCTCCCATAGCGATCTGGTGACCATCGCGGCGGGCCGGTCGGCCGCGGACACCGTTCGTGCGGCAGATCGGTCGGAGCCGTGGTCCGGGTGATCGCCCCGATACGTCGCCCCGCAGATCGGCTCGATTCGTCGTCCGATCAGACAGCGGACCACCGCGGGCCCGGCGACGTGCCCCACGAAGGGTCTCCGCGCCCCTGCTCAGCCGAAACCGCCGCCGCGAGAACCTGTGCCAAATGCGCGCGGATTTTGCGTTTCGACACCGCGCGCCCCACGATGCAAGTGTGGTCTTTCACCCCAAGGCTGTGATGAGCGAGAACGACCTCCCGACCAGTCCAGAAGGGTCTGGCAGCAACCCACTCGGCGCCAACCAGCTTCGGTCGCGCGTCGAGTCCGTGTCGCACGCCGCGGTCATCGTCCGCGAGAACGAGCGGAAAGCGCGCATCCGCGCACTCCGATTCTGGGGCATCGCCGGCGGCCTCGTGTTGCTCATCTTGATCCTGAAGGACGCCTGCTGACCTACCCCGGTCGCCTCGGGTCCCGCGCCTACAGCGGAGCATCGGCACCGGCGCCCTCAGTGCAGCCGGTGGTAGCGGACGAACTCCTCCGGAAGGTCCGTTCCCACGAGGAACACGAGCGTGAACAGCCGGCGTGCGTCGTCGAGGTCCATCTCCACCGTCGGCGCGAGCAGCTCCATCAGGTATCCCGCCGCTTCGTCGTGTATGACGCGCTTCGCGTAGTCGAGCGCCTCGAACCCGCGAACCGGCGCTTCTCGGTCGATGTGTACCATCTGCAGAATGGTCGCCCCGTAGTCGCCGAAGAGCTCCTCGACCCGGTCCGGCGCCAGCTCGAACGTCCGCTCCAGCTCGAACCCCCGACGGTAGACCCGGATCTTCAACCCGCCATCGGGTGGCCTCACGACCTCCAACGCCGGGTCGTCGCTCGGGTCGATCGCACCGCGGATGTGGTTCGCCTTGTTCAGCTCCGAGAGCGATCGCCGCCACTCCTCGGACCGGCGTGGACTCGCACGCTTCCACAACGCGCCGTGCAGACGAACCTCGAACATCGAAACTCCGAATGGGGGTCGACCCCAGTATAGGTCGCGGCGCCGCGGCCGCCACCATCGGCAGGCGGCGCCTCGCGTCGTCGGCTGTCCGGTCGGCCTCGCCACGGTCGCGACTCGGGTCGGGCTCGCGGCCGAACGAGGGCGCCTTGCGCTCCAAACGTGGGTGTGCGAGAGCAACGATCGAACGAAGCCTGGACTGAACCCCGTGCCACCGACCCACGCATCGTCGCCCGCGACCCGCGACGCTGGCCGCCCCGGGGACGACCCGCTCTGGTCGGGCGTAATCGCGCAACGACGAGCGCTGGTCGCCCACACCGGGCTGCGCATCTGGTGCGTGAGTCTGTGCCTGCTCAACGGCGGTCTCTGGCTCCTGATCGCTTCCCGGCGCTCGTACGCGTCGGTGGTTCCCATCGGCGTGGTCTCCGCGCTGGCAATCGTCGCCACGGCCGTCGCGCTCGGGTTCGCCCTCCGCACACCCGCACGCAACCTGGACATCGGCGAGGTCGCGGCCGCTGGCGGCGGGGTCACCCTCCTGGCCGCGGTCGCCTTCTCCGCCACGGCGGCACAGCCCGGCTACGCCAGCGATGCGATCCACAACGCGCTGACGATCCTGATGGTCGGCTTCGCGATGTTGCTGCCGATACCGTCGCGGGTGGGCATCCCCATCCTGGCTGCCATCGCGATCGCCTATCCGACGGTACTCCTGGTCGTCGGCGTCGGGGACCCCGGCGACCTCTCGTTCGTGCTGCAGCTCGCGGACGTAGCGGGGGGGTTCGGTCTCTCCGTGATCGTCCTCGTTCTGCACGATCTGCTCTTCGCGAGCCGCTCGCGCGCGCTCCACGACCTGGCTCGGCTCGCTGAACACGACGGACTCACCGGCGCCCTCAATCGCCGGACCTTCGTCGACCGCCTCGTCCGGGAGTCCAGCCGAGCCGCCCGCTACCAGCGGCGCGTGGGCCTGATCATCTACGACATCGACCAGTTCAAGCGCTTCAACACCCGACACGGTTACGCCGCCGGCGATCGCATGTTGAAGGAGCTCGCCCGCACCCTCGGAGGCATGCTGCGCCTGCAGTCATTCGCCGGTTGCGGTGGTTCGGTCGCGCGCTACGGAGGCGAGGAATTCGTCGTCCTGCTTCCCGACGCCACCGAGGAGCTGATCGAGCGCTTCGCCTAAGAGTCTCGGGCCGCCATCGCTTCGCGCCGCATCGTCATCGCCGACCAGGTGCTCGGCCTCACGGTGTCGGTGGGAACCCAGATCTCGACCCCGGACGTTCAGCTGAAGCCCGGGCAGCTCCTCGCGGCCGCCGACAAGGCACTCTACTCCGCCAAGACCAAGGGCGGTGACGCGGTGGTCGCAGGAACCGCCACCGAAGCGCCGAACGACGTGACCAATCCACGGTACCTGACCCGGGAGATCATGCTCCCTCGGGCCGATGCTTCCCGGTCGGCGCCGGACGGAGACGTCGACGCCGTCCACATGCACGGCGTCATCCTCCGTTGGCTGATCGCGATCGCCGCGCTCTGGGTCATGCTCTTCGGCCTCGCCGACATCGCCCTCCGACTCGGACCGATGCCCGACCTCGACGTCCGCGTGACGCTCGGCGCCAGGGCAGCGGTCGCCCTGGTGTTGTTGGGGGTTCTGACGATCAGCCCGCGTCGCCCGTCGTGGCGACGCTCGACGCTGGTGCACGCGGCGCTCGTCTTGAGTCTGTCCGCACTCGTCGTGGCCACGATGTTGCGTACGGGGGGCATCGAGAGCCCCTACTACTCCGGGCTCGTCTACCTCGTCGTCGGGTGGGCGCTCGCCTTCTCGGCGCCCACGATCGTGTCCGTCGTGGTGGTGTTCGGCGTCGCGGTGTGCCTGCCCGTCTACTACGTCGGCGCCGAGGGGCTCAGTCCGTTCGACCCGGCGCTGGTCGTCCGCACGGGCGTCCTGGCCGCGGCGGGGATCATCGCGCTGGCCACCCAGTCGATCTTCGCACGGCTGCGCGCCGAGGAGTACACGGCCCGCGAACAGCTCGATCACCTCGCCCGCATCGACCCGCTCACCGGGCTCCCGAACCGGGTCGCGTTCGACCGTCGACTCGAGCTCCACATCGCGCGAGCCCGCGCCGGGACGGCGCTCTCACTCGTGATGTTCGACCTGGACCACTTCAAGGCGCTCAACGACACTCACGGGCATCTGGTCGGCGACGAGGCGCTCGCACGAACCGGGACCGCAATCGAGGAGACCATTCGTATCCCCGACGTGCCGGGCCGCATGGGCGGCGAGGAGTTCGCGATCGCCCTCCCCCACACCGACGCATCGGGCGCCGCGCTGGTCGCCGAACGTCTCCGACAACGCCTGCGCGCGGTGACGGTCAAAGACGGCGCTGCCCGCCTCGCCGCGAGCTTCGGCGTCGCCGGATGGCGCGAAGGCGATACCGTCAGCAGCCTCCTCGCCCGCGCCGACGAAGCGTTGCGCCGGGCCAAGATCGAGGGACGCAACCGAGTGGTGGTCCATCTCGATGACGAGGCCGCGCGGTGACCCGCCTTTTCCTTGGTCTGGTCCTTTGCCTCGGTCTGGCGAGCTGCCGACCCGAGCCCCCATCGCAACCGCCACCCATGCCGGTGGCTCGCGGCCCATGGGGGTACGTCGGTGACGCGACCGCGTGGCTCCATGTCGACCTGCAGGCCCTGCGGGCAGACGAGCGCACGCGCGCCGTCTGGGAAGGGCAGCGAATCCTGGGAGAGCGGGCGCCCGGTGGCCGCGCGGAGGGGCCGTTCGACGACACGATCGCCGGCGCGTCCGCGTTGATCGTCGCGTGGCCGGATGCCGGATTCGCGCAACGTCTCAACGTCGTCATCGGCGATCTCGACGGGGCCGCGCTGGCCGAACAACTCCGGTCCGGGACGTTGGTGCCGGGGGTCGCCTTCCAGCCAGAGAGCGTGGCAGGAACCGCGGTCTGGACAGCCGCCGAAGCGCCGTGGGCGGTCGCCCTCCCCGAGACCGGCGTGTTGTTGACCGGAGATGCCGACGCCATCCGCAGCGCCTTGCTGGGGACGGGCGCGGCGGCGACACCGCCGAATCCCGGGCGCATTCTCACGGCCGACCTGTCCGTGCGACCTGCCCATCGGCACGTGATCCACATGATCGCCGCTCGCCCGGAGATCCAGGAACGGCTGGACGAGATCGAGCGCATCCGCGCCGAGGTGGTCCTCGGTCTCGGCCTCGACGCACGCATCCAGCTGCAGGCCGCGCCCGGCGCCGATCATGGACGACTCGCCGTGCTCGTCGGCCTCGTGCTACACGCGGTGCTGGCCGACGCCGACGCCCTCTCCGGCACCGTCGCCACCGCACTGCGCGAGGCCGCCCGAATCGAGACTCACGAAACCCGCGAAGAGGCCGTCATCGTCACCTGGCAGCTCGACCGCGGCACCGTCGACGCGTGGTCGCGGCTGCTGCTCGACGACTCCACACAAACCCCGGATCCGCCATGATCACCCGCACGGAGTTGAACGCTCACCTCGACCGGCTGCTGACCGCGGACGACTTCGCGGACTACTGCCCCAACGGGCTGCAGATCGAAGGCAGGGAGTCGATCTCCCGCATCGTCCTCGGGGTCTCCGCCAACGGCGCGCTGATCGATCGGGCGATCGAGGAGTCGGCGGACGCCCTCATCGTGCACCACGGCTTCTTCTGGAAGAACGAGCCCCGGACCCTGGTCGGTCTCCGGGCGCGGCGGGTCGGCGCCCTGCTGCGCGCCGACCTCTCGTTGTACGCGTACCACCTGCCTCTCGATGCGCACCCGGAGATCGGCAACAACGCCGGATTGCTGCGGGCGGTGGGCGCGGAGCCGGTTTCCACGTTCTCCTCCGGAGACGGAGCACTCGACGGCCGAATCGGGCGCCTTCCCGCGCCGATCGATCGTCGCGAGTTCGTCGCGAGGATGGCGGACACGACCGGACAGGAGCCACTGACGTTCCTCCGGGGACCCGCCGCGGTCGAGACCATCGGCGTGGTCACCGGCGGCGGCGCCCATTTCTTCGAGGCGGCCGTCGCCGCGGGGGTCGACCTCTTCGTGACCGGCGAGCCGAGCGAACGTAGCCAGGGCATCGCCGCCGACCTCGAGGCGAACTTCGTCGCAGCGGGCCACCACGCCACCGAACGAATCGGTCCACGCCTGCTCGGCGAGCACCTTGCCCAGACGTTCGATGTCGAGGTGAGCTTCATCGACATCGAGAACCCGGTCTGATCGGGCCTTCGCACCGCGGGGAAGGAGCCGACCGAATCGGTCGAGTCGGAATTGAACCGTTTTCCGGCGTCGGATAGTTTCTATGTTTCGCCCGCAGACGTTCTGCGTGCGCCAACCGGACCCTTGATGAAGAACACCGCATATATCCGCTACACCGTAGCGCTCGTCGCCCTGATGCTCGGCTTCGCGTTCAGCATCCGCTTCGGCGAGCGGGGCTTCCTGTTCGAGTCGACCGCCAACGACGCGCTGGCGACGCCGACCGCGGACGACGGGGAGTACGACCTGCAGGCGCTCGCCGTGTTGAACCAGGTCGTGATCCAGCTGAAGGACAATTACGTCGACCCCGCCCGGATCGATCCGGAGCGGATGCTCTTCGCTGCACTCGATTCGGTGCAGAACTCGGTGCCCGAGGTCGTCACCCATTTCGACACCCCGGCGTCCGCGACGGACGACCAGGCCGACGACGACCAGACCGACGACGACCCGGCCGCAGACGACGAACCCACCGCAGACGGTGAACCGACCGCGGAAGACGCACCGACCGCGGAGGACGACCCGACTGGCGGCGCCCTGATGCCCATCGGAGTCGAGGTCCACGTGGGCTCCGCGGTCGAGCACTTCGACGTGAGCCGTGTCGACACGCTCTGGGAGGTGGTGTTCAAGGTCCGCGAGATCTTCCGATTCCTGCAGCAGAACATCGATCCGGCGGAGACCGACCTGCGCGATGTCGAATACGCGGCGATCAACGGAATGCTCGGCACCCTCGACCCTCACAGCGTGCTGCTTCGCCCGGACGTCTACGCAGAGATGCAGACCAGCAACCAGGGGCAGTTCGGAGGTCTCGGCATCGTCATCTCCATCCGCGGCGGCCAGCTGACGGTCATCTCGCCGATCGCCGATACGCCCGCCGACCGCGCCGGATTCCGCGCCGGAGATCGCATCGTCAAGATCAACGACGAGTCGACGGTCAACATGCCGCTCGACGAAGCCGTCTCCCGGCTACGCGGTGCGCCGGGTACTTCCGTGACCGTCGAGGTCATGCGGCAGGGCTGGACCGAACCCCACAGCTTCAACCTCGTGCGCGAGGTGATCGAGATCGACTCCGTCAGCTACCACGCGCTCGACGACGGCATCGGGTACATCGGGATTTCGAACTTCCAGGCAAACACGCACGACGACCTGCTCGCCGCGCTCGCCGATCTCGAGACCGAGCTCGGTGGCGTCCGAGGCATCGTGCTCGATCTGAGGAACAACCCCGGCGGCCTCCTCGCGCAGGCGATCCGGGTCTCGGACACCTTCCTCACCGAGGGCAACATCGTCACGACCGTCGGCGTCGGGAACACGTTGCGCGAAGAGAACGTCGCCAACGGACCGGGGACCCAGCCCAACTACCCGATCGCCGTACTCGTCAATCCGGGCTCGGCGTCGGCCAGCGAGATCGTCGCCGGCGCTCTGAAGAGTCACAACCGGGCCGTCCTGATCGGCGACGCGACCTTCGGAAAAGGAAGCGTGCAGGTGCTCTACGAGCTTCACGGTGGCGCCGCGCTCAAGCTGACCATCGCCCAGTACCTGACCCCCGGCGACGTGTCGATCCAGGGGGTCGGCATCGTCCCGGATCTCCGGGTCGTGCCCGTCATGGTCACCGACGACTTGATCGACCTCTACCCGACGGACGACACGGTCCGTGAGGGCGATCTGGAGGCGTCGCTGACCAGCGACCGCGTTCGCGGGGACGACGAACGACCGGCCGCCGTGGTCAGCTACTACCACGAGCCGGAGGAGATCGACCCCGAGGAGATCCGAGATCCCGACGAGTTCGACCTCGACTTCGAGATCGGGTTCGCGCAACAGGTCCTCGCCGCCGCCGGAGACACGTGGGACCGCCCCACCCTGTTGGCCCGGGTCGGCGATGTCGTCGACGCCGTGGGCACCCAACAGATGGTCGCCGTCCAGGAGCGGCTGCGTCACCGGAACGTCGATTGGACGCCGGGCGCAAACGTCATCCAGCCGCTGTCGATGCGCGCCGACACGGACCGCCAGAGCGGGCGGGTGCCTGTCGGCGACGGCATCGACCTCACCGTCTTCGTCACCAACGACGGCAACCGCGCGCTACACCGCGTCAGGGCCGTGTCGGTGTCGGACTACCCGATTTTCGACGACCACGAGTTCGTATTCGGCCGACTCGAACCCGGCGAGACCCGCGAGTGGACGGTCTATGTCGAGGTGCCTGTCGAGGATCGGACCCGGCTCGACCGCGTCAGGTTCCACGCCTACGCAGACCAGATCGACCTGACGGCGGAAACCGAGGTCTTCGTCCAGGCGGTCGGCCAGGAACGACCTCATTGGGGATTCACCTACCGGATCGACGACATCGATGAGGGCAACGGAGACGGGCTGTTGCAGGTGGGAGAGACGGTGCAGTTCGTGCTCGACGTGACGAACGTCGGACGCGGGGACTCCGACGAGACGTCCCTCTACCTCCGCAACAAGTCCGAGAACGCCCTCTTCCTCCGCAGCGGCCGCGCGGTGCTGGAGAACGTGCCTGCCGGGACGCGGGAACGCGCGACGTTCGAGTTCGACGTGCAGAGCCGCCCCGAGGAGGGCGCGGTCCAGCTGGAGGTCCAGATCTACGACACCGTCTTCCGGGAGTACCTGAGCGAGGAGTTGCTGATTCCGGTCGAGGAGAGCGGCGCCGCGATCGAACCCCGGAGCGGGCGCGTGCTGGCCGGCGAGCAGGCGCGCGTCATCCACGGCGGTGCGTCACGCGATTCGGCGCCGGTCGCGACTCTCCGGGCGGGGAGCGAGTTGCCCGTGACCGGCTTCCGCGACGGCATGCTCCGCGTCGAGTGGGACGACGGAACGGGGTGGGTCCTCGACGAGGAGGTCACCGTCGAGATCGCGGCCATCGAGACCCCACCCACCGCCGATCCCCTCGTGCGATACCAGGCTCCGTTGATCTCGCTCGATCGGGACGTCGTCGCCACCGACGAGAGCGCGATCGCGCTGTCCGGGTCAGTGTCCGACGACCGCGTCGTCCGCGACTACTACGTCGTCGTTCAGAGCAGTCTGAACCGGCCCCACAGCAGCTCGGCCAAGCAGGTCTACGCCTACGTCGGCGTACCGTCGACGACGATCGACGCCCGCATCGACCTCGACCCCGGCATCAACCGGGTCACCGTCTTTGCACGCGACGATGACAAGATCTCTTCGAGTGAGGTCGTCTTCGTCTACCGGCATGAGTGAAGGCCGGGCGTCGGCACGGCGGACCAGGACCGGGGGCTCGGGGCAGACGTTGACCGAGGGTACGCTGGCCAACGGCGCGAGCTTCGCCCTGTGGCCCGACCCGAGAGACACCGTCGCCAGTTGCCAGATCTGGGTCGCCGCCGGCACAGCTGACGAGCCGGCCGGTCGGTCCGGCATCGCACACATGCTCGAACACATGATGTTCCGTGGCACGCGCGCGGTCCCCGACGGAGCCTTCGACCTGCAGATGGAGCGCATGGGCGTCTCGGTGAACGCCGCGACCTGGCTCGACTACACCTTCTACGCGGCCACGGGCCCGCCGGACGTCCTGCCGACGGTGCTCGAGCTGGAGAGCGATCGCTTCACCGACCTCGCCATCGTCGACCCCGTGTTCCAGTCTGAGCGAGACGTCGTCGCCAACGAGCGCCGACAGGTCGTCGATGCCGTGCCGGACGCCCGTCTCTCCGAGGTATTGCATCGCCACGCGCTGCAGGGCACGCCCTATGCGAATCCCACGATCGGGCTGGCCGACGAGATCGCCGCATACAGCGCCTCGGGCGTCGCCGACTTCTACGAACGCCATTACGCGCCCGGCAACGTCTGCGTCGTGATCTGCGGGGCGATCGACGTCGACCGGGCCATCGAGGAAATCGAGCGGACCTTCGGCGCGTTGCGGGCCCGGAGCGTTCCGCGGCGGAGCTCCAGCACCACGATCGCCCTCGGCTCCGAGATCGAGGTCCGCCTGCCGATCTCGTCACGCCGTTTGTTGGCGGCCTGGCCCGCGCCGGAACGCGGCGCCGCCGGGTTCGCCGCCTGGGCATTGCTCAACGAAGTCCTCGGCCAGGGCGAATCGTCGCGTCTGCCCGTGCGGTTGGAGATGGAAGATCGGAGCGTCTTCGACATCGCGACGAGCCTCTACGCGTTGCGACTCCCGGGGCTCCTCGAAATCGACGCGACGCTCAGACCCGGCGTCGATTCGGAGAGCGTCGTCGGTGCCATCGACGAGGAGATCGCCGCGATCGCGGACGGTGGACTCGCGGTCGACGAGATCGTGGCGGCGCGAAACCGGCTCCGGACCAGCGAAGCCGCCGACCTCGCCGAGACCGGGGTCCGAGCGGAGCGGTTGGGAGAGAGCTGGATCTTCTTCGGACGCGCCGATCGCGAGCTCCGCTTCGCCGAGGAGCTGGAGCGGGTATCGAAGCGTGACGTCGAGTGCGCCGCGGCATCTCTGCTCGACACCAGCGCCCGCACGCTAGCCTGGGGACTGCCCGACGTAACCGACGGTGAACCGTGATCCCGCGCGTGGCCGCGATGCCCGTCGAGGCCCGGCCCCTCGGCGACGGCGACGAACTCATCGTCAGCGCCGGACCGGCGTTCGAGCTCGTCACGGTGCGCGTCGTATTCACCGCCGGGGCGACCCTCGACGACGGCCACCCTGGCGCCACCCTGGCGGGGTGGGAGCTCCTGGACCGCGGCACCCATCGGCGCGGTCGCCCGGGCTTCCACGCAGCCATCGAGCATCTCGGCGCTCGTTTCGGCCTGGCCACGTATCGGAGCAGCGCGGTCGTCGAGATCAACGTGCTCAGTCAATTCCTGGAGCCGGCGTTGGACCTCGTCGCCGAGGCCCTGCTCGAGCCCGCCGACGACCAGGATGAGCTGGCGAGCCTGTTGGACGAGATCGACGACGGGGCGACCGCCGACCTCGAAGACCCTGCCGGCGTGGCGGCGCGCTTGATCGAGCGGGTTCTGTGGGCACGAGGTCCATGGGGGGTGCCCGTCGATGGCACACGCCGCTCGCGGAAGCAGATCGATGTCCGGTTGGCCCGTGATCGCCGCCGGGCGGTGCTCGCACACCCGGCGTTCGTCGGCCTCGCCGCCGACGACCCCGACGCGCACATACCGACGGTCACGCGCTTCTGGGAGCGGGTCCGAGCGACGTCTCCGATCACCGCGCTGGGCAACTGGGTGCGACCGCCGGTCCGGTGGGGCTCGGCCCTCGCCGTGGACTTCCCGGCCAGCGAGCAAGGAGCCCTGCTCGTCGTGGCGGACGCACCACGACCGGACTCGGACGCATGGCCGGCCGCCGTGCTCCACGCCGCGGCGTTCGGCGGCGGTTTCGCCTCGCCACTGGTTTCCCAACTCCGGTCGCGAGACGGGCTGGCGTACGATGTCAGATGGTCGCTCACGCCCAGTCGCTGGGGGGGATTGCATCACTTCCGCATTCACCCCGCAGGCGACCGCCTCGCCTATGCGCTCGCCGCCGCCGAGCGTTGTTGGAATGAGGCGGCTCACGCACGCCTGGGCGATGCCGAACTCGACGGTTTCAAGGCATACGTGCTCGGCGGTCACCTCGCCGCGCTCGAGACCGTGAGCCAACGATTGTCGGTTGCGATCCGAGCCCGCCTGATGGGGCATTCGGTGTCCCGGTTGTGGGAGCTCCCGGCCCGGATCGCCGAGGTCGAGGCGAATGCCCTGGCCGCGGCGACCGCCGGCCACGGCTGGAGCACGGGACGGCGATCGCTGGCCGCCGCGCATCCCGGCGGAGCGGACGCGCCACAATGGAGCGAGCACGCCCCGGATTGGAGGGTCGGTCCCCGCGCGCTCTCTTCGCTCCGCTGAGTGGCTCGCGCGCGCGCCGGAGCGCGCAGCCCTCGCGCGCATCCGCCGCGCGCGGGCCCGCTTGCGTCGAATCGCCGGAAGCACTAGGATTGTTGAACTCGAGTGCCGCATCGACGTGGGAGGTCCCCGCCGCCCGAACTCTGGTCCCGACACCGACCACCCGGCGGCCACACGAACCGCTGGCGCGCTTTGCCATACCGATCGTTGACGAAACGCTACCGACAGAACCCAACTCACCCGGCGACCGTGGTCGGCGGAGAGGCGGCGGTCGTGACACCGACCGACGCCCGCTTGCACGTGCTGAATCCGGTCGGAACCCGCATTTGGGAACTCTGCGCGGGTACGGGACGGACGTCGGACCAGATCGTCGACGTGTTGCTTGCCGAGTACGAAGTCGTGCGAGCGGTAGCGGCAGAGGAGACCCGCGCATTCATCGATCGCGCCATCGAGCTCGATCTGCTGGTCGCCGACGCGGCCAACCCATCCGACTCATGAGTCCTGGTCGCGAGGGGCGCCGCCTTTCGCGTGCGCCGAGTCGCGCACCTCGAAGAAGACCAAAACGCTGGAGCGAGATATGATCCGTCGACTCTCCCTTGTCCTCGCCCTCGGAGCCGTCTCGGTCCTGGCCGCGTGCGGCAGCAACGAACCCCCGTCGCCGGATCCGGCGATCGGGATCACCGCGCCCCAGGACGCGGCCGCGTTCTCCGACGACGACGACGTCGACCCGACGACCGACGGCGTTCAGATCGCGGTCACCGTATCCGTCGAGAACTTCGTCACCACCCACGAGGTGTTCCTCAGCTCCAGCGGCGACGTCGGGGGCACGCAGTCGCTTCCGCTTCTCGGTGTCGACGACCCGGGCGAGGTGACGTTCGACACCGTGACCCTGGCAGCTGGGACCAACACGTTGACCGCCACCCTCTTCGGCAACGACGAGGATATCGCCGTCGCGGCGATCACCGTCACGCTGAGCGACGACGGAGTGACGCCGAGCATCGCGATCACCACGCCGCCGAACGGAACGACGCTCGGCGCGGACGACGATCTCGACCCGGCCGTCGACGGAGTGCAGGTCGCCGTCGAGGCCGCCACGCAGAACATCGCCGGCGGTACCGCGGTCTCGGTGGCCGTCAACGGCAGCGAGGCAGCGACCGCCAACGTCGACGGCGACGGCGTGCGCTTCGGGTCGGTCACGCTGGTCGAGGGTCAAAACGCCGTCCGCGTCGCGACGGAGGTCGACGGAACGGCGATCAGCGACGAGATCACGGTCACGGTCGCCACCGGTGCCTGCACCGTCACCGTGAGTCCGGGGCCAGAAGCGGACGCCTGCGAGGTGGTCGCCGAAACCCCGGACGCCGATCCGGACACCGATGGCGTCCAGGTGGAGCTGACCATCGGGTCGGACTGCGCCGACCTCGTCGTCACGCTCGATGGAGAGCAGGTGGCGGCAGCGACCACGGCAGACGGCGAGGCCACGGTCGTCGTGACATTCGCCGAGGGCGAAAACACGCTCGAGGTCACGGCGTCGGACGACGGCCAGGAAGGAACCTCCGGCGTGCTCGCGTACACGACCGATACGGTCGCCCCGTCGCTCGCCCTCGATTCGTCGTTCGCCGGCGTGGTCACCCCCGACGCCGACGTCGATCTCGACACCGACGGACTTCAGATCGACATCTTCGGAACGTCTGACCTTCCGATCGGTGCCGAGGTAGCGCTCTCGATCGACGGAGTCGCGGTCGCGACGACCGCCGTGGCCGAAGGCGGCGTCTGGACCTTCGACGACGTCACGTTCGCGAGCAGCGGCGCGTACCTCGTCCAGGCCTCGGCGCTCGACGAGTGCGGGAACTCGGGCGAGACCGAAGAGCGTGATCTCCGGGTCTTCGTAATCCCGCCAACGCTGGCGATCGTGGCTCCCGAAGATGGCGCCACCTGGAACGCGGGCGACGACAGCGACCCGGAAGCGGACCTGATCCAGGGAACGTTCGAGCTCGCTGGCGAATTCGCCGAAGGGACCGAGGCGCGCGTAGAGTGCCGCCCCGCCGACGCGCCTCCGGGATCACCCTTCGCGCCGGTCGCCGAAGGTGCGTTCGGTGACGCGGGCACCGCCGCCGTGATGGCCACCCTCGCCGACAATGTGTGGCTGTGTCGGGGCCTCGTCGAGTCTCCGCTCCGGGCGGCGACTGCGCCGATCCGCCTGACCGTCGACTCGATGGTGCCGGCCCCAGAAATCCGTCGCCCCTTGCCGGGCGCGTTGCTCGCCTCGACCACAGTCGTTCTGTCGGTCGTCGTCGGACAGGTCACCGAGGGCGAAGAGCTCGCGGTCACGTACACGGTCGGTGACGAAGACCCGGTCACGGTAGAGCTCGTCGACGCAGGCTTCGAGGCTGACGTCACGGTGTCCGAAGGCGAGGTCACGATCACCGTCGATGTGGTCGACGGCGCAGGAAATGCCGGGTCGGCGTCGGTCAGCTTCACCGTCGATATCACCGGGCCGTCGCTGACGCCGGTGTTCCCGGTGGCCGACGCAATCATCCTCGAAGACGAACTCACCGCCGACCTCCTCCTCGACGCCCGGTTCGACGTGGACGGAGTGGACGAGGCCTCGGAGCTCTGCGTGTCGATCAACGGCATGGTTCCAGACTGCGTGGGCGATCTGGCCGTCGGCGAGGTGACGGTGTCTGGAGTCGCTGTGCTCCCGGGGGACAACACGCTCGATGCGAGGCTCACGGACGCCGCCGGTAACGACGCCGAGCTTTCGTTCGGCTTCACCGTCGACGTCGACCTGCCGCGGCTGGTGATCGCCACTCCCGTCGATGGCTCGGCCGTCAACGAGGCGGATGGGCACGAGGTCCTCCTGAACAGCGATCTGGCCGAGGGCGTCGACATCACGCTCTGGGTCAACGATGCAGCGTTCGGGACGATGGCGAGCGACGATGTCGGCTCGGCGATCTTCACCGGCGTGAGCTTCGTCGAGGGGCCGAACACCCTTTACGCCTCGGCCACCGACGACCGTGGCACGGGCACGTCACTGACGACGAACGTCCTGCTCGACACCGTGCCTCCGGAGCTCGCGTTCGCGTCTCCGGAAGAGGGCACGATCTTCAACGCCGAGTCTCCGGACGCCTCGGGCGCAGCCGGCTTCCAGACGACCGCATCGGTCACCGCCGTCGACCTGGCCGACGGGCGGCCGGTGACGCTCGACGTCGACTGTGACGGCGAGCTGAGCACCCACGAAGCGTTCTTCGTCGGTGGCTCGGCGGAGTTCACCGCTGTTGGGCTGGCCGACGTCGCGACGTGCGCCTTGAGCGCGACTGCGGTCGACGAGACCGGAAACGAGGGAACGGCGACGGTCACGGTCGTCGTCGACCGGGCGCGTCCCCGCATCACCTGGCTGCGCCCGACCAGCGACCTGGCCATCACCGACGACTCGAGCGACGCGCCGGGCATCCAGTCGTTCCTCGTCCTCTCGGTCGAAGACGGCAGCGACGGACAGACGGTGACGATCCGGCAGGAGTCTGCGGCTCTCGACGAGCCCACCGTCGTCGAGACGGACCCGCTGTCAGGATTGTTGGTCTACGTAGACGAGTACCCCCTCTCGGACGGTGTCGTGACCCTGACGGCGTGGACCTCTGACGACGTCGGGAACCGATCCCTGGATACGGCGGTGTCGTTCACGGTGGCTTCCGACCTGGCCGGCGCACTGCTCTCCGACCCCGGCTCGGGCTCGTCGGTCAACCTCGACGACGACATCTCGGGCGTCCCTGGCATCCAGATGAACGTCCGCGCCAATGTATTCGGCGCCTTTGACGAACACGACGCGCACCTCTGCATCGCCAGTGAAGACGCCGGCACCTATCCGGAGCCCTGCGACTAGGTCGGTTTCCGGCGGATGGCCTCGGCGGTCGTCGCCGCAAACGAGGCCGTCTTCCCCTCGGTCAGTCTGCCCGACGGCCGGATCACGCTGCTCGTGGAGATCGTCCTCGGCGACGGCACGGTCGTCCCTCCGATCGCCCCGACGCTGGTGCTCGTTGACAGCGTGGCGCCGATTCTCGAAGGATTCGAGGTGCTCGGAGACACGAACGAAGACGGGTACCTGAACGGCGACGAGAGCGACACCGACAGCCTTCCGGCGTCGACGTCGCTGCGCGCGAACTTCTTCGGCATCGAAGACGGCCGAACCGCCCGCGTCACGACAGACAACCCCGCACCGGGCACGTTGCTCGGTACCGGCGACGTCGTCGGCGGCACGGTCCTCGTCCCGGTCGAGTTCAACCAGGGAACGCACACGCTGGAGGTCTCCGTCAGCGACCTCGCCGGCAACGAGGTTGCCGAGGGCGCGCCATCAATCGCGCTCATCGTCGACACGATCGGCCCGACGGTCGAGGTCGCCGCCCCCGGCGCCGGCGCGCGACTGCTCGCCGAAGACGACCTCAACATCGAGCCGAGCGACGGGCTCCAATACGAGGTCGTCGTCACGACCGACGCCATGACGGGGAGCACGGTCGCGTTGTCGTCCGACGGCGACGGCGGAGCCCGTGACATCGGCGAATTGACGGTGGGTGACGGCCGGGCCGCCGGCACGGAGAGC
>PVBE012994246.1_pt1 | contig 25941 bp, 26 predicted proteins | sample 1631181 | NCBI WGS metagenome assembly PVBE01 (sample SAMN08397723, study PRJNA350692) | Marine metagenome, whole genome shotgun sequencing project. | isolation source: water | place: Pacific Ocean | collected 2012-04 | reverse complement strand
GTTTTAATTCTTGTATTAATTCAGTTTTTGATAATGTTATTAATAATTTATCCTTAAAAGGAAAAGAGGGAGATGAGTTTGTTAATGATGTAAAAAAATTAAGAGCCAAGATTCCTTCTGATGGCGTATTGCTTCCTTATACTTCAGATGCTTCATTTTATATTTTTGGTGCTTCAGTTCAAAATGATTTTAACAAAAGAAAGGAGCAGTTATTTATTAAGATTGATAAAATCAAAGAGTTTCTAAAAGGGTTGCTTATTATTGAAGATGAAAAGGGGAAACAGGATCCTGATAAATTAGAGTCAGCTATGTCGTTTGCTTCGACACTGTTAGATTTTGAAAAAATGTCTTCTTCATTACCTGAATCTGCATCTAAAGAGATGACAATGCAGCGAAAGGAAAGAATTACAAAAATAATTAGCTCATTAGATTCAGCTGATAAATTATTTAACATCAGCTCGCATGTTTTTGTCGATGCTGAACTTTCAAAGACAGCAACTTTAGATTGGAAGTTATTTTTAGGGGAAGTAAGTATTAGTGAATTTAAGAAAAGTCAAGGGTGTAAAGCTATTTTATCCTCTTTTGAAAATAAAATGGATAAGTTCTCTGATTTATTTAGTGCTATTCAATTAGGTGAATTAGAAGTTAAGGATGCTTATATTGAAGAGAGGCATAAGAATTATTTTGATAGCTTTTCATGGAGAGACCTTAATGAGGAAGAAATGATTACTTGTCCAAAATTTATAATGATAACGAGCGCTATTTCTTTAATGGAAGCTGAGCTTGGATCATTTTCTTCAATACTTTCAAAAGGAATCCCAGTCAAAACCTTTGTTGTTCAGAATAATCCTGTTGTTGATTTTCAAAGCAATGGGAAGTCTAATAGTAGTAAATTTTGTTACCGACAAGAAATAGGAGCTATAGCTATATCACATAGAAATGTTTATGTAGCTCAATCAAGCTCAGTAAAGCCTCATAAATTATATAATGAATTCAAGAGTGGTTTATCATGTGGTTTACCAAGTGTTTTTAGTATTTTAAACTCATCAATTAAGGATCCGGTGAGCTCATTTAAATGGTCTAATGCTGCTGTTTCAGGTAGAGAGTTCCCTGGTTATACTTTTAAAGGAGGTATGAATAAACGATGGGGAAGTGGGTTCAATATTGAAAACAACCCACAATTAAATAATCATTGGCCTACTTTTGAGATAGAGATTAAAGATCAAGAGAAAATTGTAAAGTCAATTGAGGGTAAATTTACTTTTGCAGATTACGCTTTTATGGATTCTTGTTACAGGTCTAATTTTAAATTAATAGATCAAAAAATCTGGTCTGAAGATTTGGTTCAAATTTCTGATTATCTTGAATTATCTAAAACGGAAGCTATAGGTAAAGTCCCTTTTTTATGGGCAGTTGACTCAGCAAAGGAGTTAAAAAAAGTTGCTATTTCCTGGGACATGGTTCTTTCTTGTAAAGAAAGGTTAGATTTTTGGCAATTTCTACAATCAAATTATGGTATTAATAATTTTCATGTAGAAAGATCTCTTGAAAAGGAAAAAGCATCACTTGAAGATCAAGCAAATGAAAAAATAGAAGATTTAAAGAGTGAGCACAAAAATGAGCTTGATTCTGTTAAAGATACTGCTGTTAATGAAGCTATGGATAATCTATCTGCAGCTCTTTTAGGAATGGATACCAATGTAATATTATCAGGGTTAGGTTCAGTTCCAGTACCATCAATAAAGAAAACAGAAAGCGATAATAATATTTCTAGTTTGGAGGATTCAGATACAGCTATAGAAGAAGATGAAGATTTTTCTTTGTCAGCTGAAGCTTATATAGAAACGGCTCTTTGTACTTCTTGTAATGAGTGCACTAATCTCAATGATAAGATGTTTAATTATAATGGCGATAAGATGGCATTTATTGCTGATATTAATGCAGGAACATTTAAGGATCTTGTTGAAGCTGCTGAGCTGTGTCCAGTTGGAATTATTCACCCTGGTGACCCAGTAAACCCAAATGAATCTAATTTAGACGACCTTAAAAACCGAGCAGAAAAATTTAATTAGATTATGAATGATGTTCTTGTACCGTTATCAATTATAACAGGATTAGGACTACTGTTCGGTATAATATTATCTATTTCTTATAAAAAGCTTAAGGTTTATGAAGACCCAAGAATTGACAAGGTTGAAGAAATGTTACCTGGCACAAATTGTGGAGCATGTGGTGTCCCTGGCTGTAGGGCATTTTCAGAAAAGCTTATTGAAGGGGAATCTAGCCCATCTGGCTGTACAGTAAGTTCCCCTGAAGGTATAGATAACATAGCAAGTTTTTTAGGTGTTGATGCTGGAGAAGCAAACAAGCGAGTAGCTAGATTATTATGCGCAGGAGGGAAAAACGAAGCTCATAATTTAGCAAGCTATAAAGGAGGTATGAGCACATGTAGAGGTGAAGCTGTTGTTTCAGGAGGACCTAAAGATTGTTCATGGGGGTGTTTAGGCTTAGGAGATTGTGAGGTAATTTGTGATTTCGATGCTATTTTTATGAATGACAATGGTCTCCCTGAAGTAATTACCGAAAAGTGTACAGCATGTAACGACTGTGTGGAAGTGTGCCCTAAAGGATTATTTACATTAATGCCTATTGAACATAAATTAATTGTACAATGTAAATCTTTAATTGAAGGGGACCTTGCAGAATCAAAATGTTCAGTTGCTTGTACTGCGTGTGCTAGATGTGTTGCAGACTCACCAGACAAGTTAATAGAGATAAAAGATAACTTGGCAGTTATTAATTATGAAAAAATTGACTTTGCATCTCCTAAAGTTGTTAAGCGCTGCCCTACAAATGCTATTGTTTGGCTGGAAGGAGTTTCACAATTTAAGGGACCATTAAAGTCACCTCTTCCGTTAGGCCGTGTTGAAACCACTAAGTCATTAATTGATGATAACTTATAAGTATGAAGAAGAATAAATCAGAAAATAAGAAACAGGAAAACATAATTCAAAAGATTGAATCTATTATTAGTGAAGGATTTCAAGGAGCTGATATTCCTTTAAATAGTGATAAAGTAACCAACGCTTTTGGGCGACCTGTGTTGTTTTCCAATTCTAGAGACATTGCTACTTCAATAGGGACCTCATCAACTGGTCTGAGAACAGCTATAAACCTTGAAGATGACGAGTTAGTTAATAACATTAAATTTTTATCATATGCTGCTTGTCAGCATTTGGCAATGGTTATTCATAATGCCAATTGCTCACACCCTTTTTATAATATGGCTTCTGAAACAGGTTGTGCTCAATTGTTTGCTTCAAGTTCTCAGGAAGTTATTGATTTTGCTTTAATATCTAGAAGAATTGCTGAGCTGTCTCTTATTCCTACTATTTGTGCTTCAGATATTTTAGAAAACAATGATCAAGTTATTATTCCTGAAGATGACTTTATACACAATTATTTAGGGAATCCTGATGAGATGATAGAAAGCCCTACAGCTTCTCAAAGGATGATATTTGGAAATAATAGGCGCAGAATACCAATTTGGTTCAATCTTAATTTTCCTTCTGCAAATGGGTTAAAGAAAGATATTGAGTCTGAAGGCCTACAAATAGCGGCTAAACAGGAATACTTTTACGCTCATTTGGCTGACCTTACCAATCAAGCATTTAATGAATTTAATGAGCTTACAGGAAAACAATATTCTTTAATTGGAGCTTATCAATTAGAAAATGCTGAGCATGTAGTTTTAACTCAGGGTTCTGCTTTTAATAAAGTAAAAAAAGTAGTTGACAACCTAAGATCTCAAGGTAGAAAGGTTGGGTGTGTTAATTTAACAGTCATGAGACCTTTTCCTGAAGCTGAGTTATTAAAACTTCTTAATGGTAAAAAGTCCATTACTATACTTGAAAACATGACGGGTAGCCTTTCAGGTAATACGTATTTATATGAGAAGCTACTAGCTATTTTATATCCATCAAAAATGAATATAGAGATGCTTAGTGGTTTATATTTTAGCAATCTAAGTGAGGAGGACATTATTGCGGTTTTTGATAATATGAGTTCCAACATAAAGCAAAGATTCTATTTAGGAGTTAACTTTACTAAGGAAGCTACTGAGTTTCCAAAACATGATATTCTTATTGGTAATATTAAACGTGAATACCCTAACATTCAGGATATTTCGCTTACTTCTAGTTTCAAGGAAGCAGTTAGTCAACAGATTGATTATCAAGTCGACCTTCCTTATACGGTTCGTCAATATAAAGATGGAGGACCAGCCTATACAAAGCTATCTCGTTTTTATGATGATGTTGCGTTGTTCCATAGCTCAGGAATCAAAGGAGAATTAATAGCTGACCCTTTCCAATCTCTTTCATTGACACCAGCTTCCACTGCTAATTTCTTTGATTTCACTAAACACAGAGCACAAGTTCCAGTATTCAACCCAAGTAATTGTACGGGATGTGGTAGCTGTTTTGTGAATTGCCCACATTCTGCTTTACCTCCAATTTCTATTAGTATACCTGAGTTAATTAAATCTGGATTAGAGATTGCTAGCAAGAAAGGGGTTAAGATAAATAAGATTACACCACTCGTAAAGAATATTTCAAAAGTAATAGCTAGTGAGGTTTCTAAAAATTTAGACAATGATTCATCTTTGGTTGATTATCTGCAAAAAGGATTTAGCAGGTTTACCGAACAAGCAGGATTACCTGAAGATAAATTGAAAATAGTTAGTGAAGAGTTTGACCAAATAGTCAATGCTGTTTCATTGTTACCAATTGCTGTAACAGAGTTATTTTTCGAGCAACAAAATTTATTAGAAAAAGGAAGTGGTGAGTTCTTTTCATTAGCTGTAGATCCTATATCATGTACCGCATGTGGTGTTTGCGTTAGTTCATGTGACAATGGAAGTTTAACTATGGTAGATCAAACCCAAGAGGTGATAGGGGACTTACAAAATAGATTTAAACTTTGGGAATTATTACCTGATACACCTTCTGGAACGATTAAAAGATTACATCAAAGTGATACTTACAATCCATTCGCAGCTATAATGTTGAGTAGAAATTATTATATGTCTATGTCTGGCGGCACAAAAGGAAGTGAATGTGAACCTTCAAAACAAACTCTTCATTTAGTATCTTCTTTATTAGAATCTGTTTTGCAGCCAAATAATATCGAACAATCAAAAGTGATAGAAAATCATATTTCTGAGCTTAATAAAAACATTCACAATAAGCTTGTAGAAAACTTACCTTCTGATGATTTTTCTGTTTTAGAGAAAGCGATCAAAAAAGCTAGTAATACCATGACACCTTTTGATCAGATCATTAATGAGATAGGTAAAAGCGAAATAATGAATCAGCTGGACACCCATGCAGTTCAACGTAAAATAGATTTATGTAATTTATTGAAAGAGCTAAAGTGGATTTTGACTGAAGGTCCAACTGGATGTGGTAGATCAAGGTTTAGCATGGCTATTAATTCTAAAGGTTGTTTTAATTGGGTAAATAATTATCCCGCTAATGTGTTTTCATTCCCTGTTATTATTGGTCGAGATAAAATTACTGCAGGTACTTTAATAGGGTCATTTAATGGACAGATGCGCTACATTCTCGATAATATTAAGCTTCTACGTAGAGCTGAGTTAGAAATTAAAGACAAATATGATAATGATCTTCACGGTCAGGAGATAGCATCACTTAGCTGGAAAGACCTTTCATCAGAGGAAAAAAAGCTTATTCCTCCTATTATTTATTTAACAGACAGTAATTCATTAAACAACACTGATGAACTATATAAACTCCTCTCAGGTGATTTCCCTATTAAGGTCGTGTTGATTGACGATGCTAAGCTAATGCCAGGACTTGAAGGAGTAAATAAAATTAGAGAGAAAACAGCATTTATAACCTCAGTAATGACTTTAAAGAATGCATTTGTGATGCAAGGCAGTGCAGGAGATTCATCACATGTTTTCAATGGATTACACAAGGGAATGTTAAGCTCTAAGCCTGCTTTATTTGTTTTATATGCTTCTGATATTAATGGGCATTCTACAGCTTTAGATTCCTGGACTTCACTTCCCTGGCTAGCTTCTGCTAGCAGAACAGTTCCTTTGATAAAGTACGATCCAGGTAAAGAGTCAACATACTTTGGAACTGCTATTGATCTTAGCGATAATCCAAGTGCTGATCAATTATGGCATTCAGAAAATATTATTTATAGTGAAAATAATGATGAGAAGGAAATTAACTATAAGGTCACATGGGCTGATTGGGCTTATAGTCAGGTAGCATGGAAAGATCATTTTGAAGAATGTAGTGATGACCGGGTCATACGTTTAAGTGAATTTATTTCATTAGACCATACAGATAGAGAAGGAAAAACCCCAGTTATTATTAGGGTAAAAGAAGGTGGTTTAGTTAATTATAAGGTTTCAGATGAGGTTATTTTAACTACTGAAGTTATAGCTGTTGGTTGGCAAAACTGGAGAGAAATGGCTGGGATGATCACAGAATTTCCTAAAAAACTCAAAACACAGGTTACCAAAGAACTATCCAGCGAATATGAAGAAAAAGTATTAAAGCTTAAAGCTGAATTTGAAGATAAACTTAAGGGTCAGGAGCATAATCAGAATGAAATTATGAGAGCAAGGCTTAGAGAAAAACTTTCTGCTTTATCGAGTAAAAGTAAAAATTAATATGCTTAATAGTTTAACAGATTCATCATCAAAAAAATTAACCTTCAGGCATGGGGTGCATCCTGAGGAGTTTAAGCACCTTAGTGAAAATTGTTGTATTGAAAGGATGCCATTTGTTGATGAGTATACACTCCCTTTAGGTCAACATATAGGAGCTCCCAGCAAACCAATCGTTGTATTAGGGGAATCAGTTAAAAGAGGCCAGCTAATTGCTGAAGCTACAGGTTTTGTATCAGTTGCTTTACACTCACCTGTAGATGGAATAATTTCAGATATAGGTATATATCCACATCCAAATGGTCAAGTATTACCTGGAATTAAAATTAAAAGTGACCCTTTTAGCCCCCAGCTTTTAGTTAATAATGCAATTAACCTTGATGAACTAGATACAAAAGGTTTTATTACAGCAATTCAGAATGCAGGTATTGTCGGCTTAGGCGGTGCAGCTTTTCCCAGCCATGTTAAATTTTCTGTTCCCGAAGATAAAAACTGTAAATATATTATGCTTAATGGATGTGAATGTGAACCATTTCTAACAGCAGATCATAGAGTAATGGTTGAACATTCTAATGAATTGATTGATGGAATAGAGATCTTAAATAAATATGTTAATTCAGAAAAAGCATTTATTGGTATAGAATCTAATAAACCTGATGCAATTGAAATATTAAGAAAAGCAGCAAAAAACAGTTCATTTCCTATAGAAGTCATTCCTTTAAAGGTTAAATACCCTCAGGGCGCTGAAAAGATGATGATAACAGCTATTTTAGGTAAAGAAGTGCCAAGTGGAAAGCTACCACTAGATCTTGGAGTAATTGTTAGTAATGTAGGTACTATTGTTGCTATATCAAATTATTTTAGAAAGGGTGAGCCGTTAATTGAAAGAGTTGTTACAGTTACGGGTCCTGCTATAAAACGACCTGCTAATATTATGGTGCCAATTGGAACTCCAATGAGAGATATAATTGACCTATGTGGAGGCTTTTCTGATGATGCAGTTAGAATTCTTTTGGGGGGTCCTATGATGGGTGTTGTTCAAAAAGATTTGGATGTTCCTGTTTTAAAAGGAACTTCAGGGTTAATTGTTCTTACAAAGAATGAAGTACGGGATATGGATGAATATAGCTGTATAAGATGCAGTAGATGTGTAGAGGCATGTCCTATTTATTTAAATCCAAGCATGATGGGATTGCTTGCAAAAAATGGATTATGGGATGAGATGACCGAATACAATATTATGGATTGTTTTGAATGTGCAAGTTGTTCTTTTGTTTGCCCTTCAAATATTCCTCTTGTACAAAGCTTTAGAGTAGCAAAGGGAATGCTTCGTGAAAAATGGGCTCGAGAAAAAGAAACTGAAATGAAAGATAAAAAATGAGGTCAGAAAAATTAATTGTATCTACAGCTCCATTTTTAAAGGCAAAGGATAGTACGCCACGGATAATGTTCATTGTAGTGTTTACGCTATTACCAATCTTAGGCGTCTCTTTTTATTATTTTGGATTAGCGGCTATTCTAATAACTTTTGTTTCTGTTTTTTCTTGTATGTTCACTGAGTGGGTGTTTAATACTTCTGATAATAAGTTTACGTCATTAAAAGACGGAAGTGCACTTATTACAGGTCTTTTACTAGCACTTACTCTACCTCCCGGATTTCCTTTATGGATGGTTTTTGTTGGAGGAGTTGTTTCTATTGGGATGGGTAAGGTTATCTGGGGAGGATTAGGTCAAAATGTTTTTAATCCCGCTTTATTAGGAAGGGCTTTTTTGCAAGCTGCCTTTCCTATATCAATTACAACGTGGACTCTACCTGATGGGGGATATTTTACTTTAAGAGGTACAAATTTAGCCACTCCAATGTACCAAGGTGTTAATGTTGATGCTATAAGTGGAGCCACTCCGTTATCTAAAATGAAATTTGACCACGTAGGTACAAACCTTCTGGATCTACTTCTAGGTAATACTGGAGGGTCTTTAGGAGAAACCTGTGGGTTGCTAATTATTATTGCAGGAGCATACCTATTAATTAAAAAGATAATTAATTGGAGAATTCCATTAGCTATAGTTCTATCAGTTTCTATTTTTTCAGGAACATTTTACCTCATTGACCCTCAAATATATCCATCACCTTTGTTTATGTTGCTTTCTGGAGGTATGCTTTTAGGAACTGTATATATGGCAACAGACCTTGTGACTTCTCCATTGACCCCCAAAGGATGCTGGATTTTTGGTATAGGAATAGGTATCTTAATTGTATTAATTAGGAATTGGGGTGGGCTGCCTGAAGGAGTTATGTATGCTATATTGCTAATGAATGCTGCAACGCCATTAATAAATAAATACACAAAGATTCGTACATACGGGCATTAATACATGAACAAAACTTTAGACATAGAAAATTCTAATATAGATATGGAAGAAAAAGAGCCAAGCTCTTTTAAGCTTATTATTGCATTAGCAATTGCTGGCTTGTTATCCGGATTTGTTTTGGTTGGAACTTATATTTACACCAAGCCTCTTATTGATGCTAATAAAGCCAAAGCTCTACAAGAAGCTATTTTTAAGGTGTTAAGTGATTGTGATTCTTATGAAGAACTTTCTTTGATTAATGGCGAGCTTATATTATCGGAGAAAGGCACTAAAGCTAATGAAGAGGTTAAAAAAGTATTTATTGGATATAATAAAAATAAAGAATTTATTGGGTTTGCTATTCCTGGTGCAGAACCTGGATTTCAAGACATTATTGGAGTAATTTTTGGTTACGATCCAATTAATAAAAAGATTATAGGGTTTGAAGTTTTAGAAAGTAAAGAAACACCTGGTCTAGGAGATAAGATTTTTAAGGACCTTCCTTTCCAGGAAAATTTTAAGGCATTAAATGTAGAGCCAGAAATACTAATTGTAAAAAATGGTTTGAAATCAAATACTAATGAAGTTGAAGCAATTACAGGGGCAACAATTTCTTCTAAAGCAATTGTAAGACTTTTAAATAATTCAATGAATGAATGGAAAGAAGCAATAGACAAATATGTTGAAAAAAATAAATTAAAAGAACCCAACATAAATGAGTAAAGAGAATATTAATAGCCAGGCAAGTGCAGACTTTTTAAAGGGTCTATGGGATGAAAATCCTGTATTTGTTGCATTATTAGGGATGTGCCCTGCGTTAGCAGTTACAAATTCGGCTATAAATGGATTGGCGATGGGCTTAGCAACCACATTTGTGCTTCTATGCTCAAGTATATTGGTTTCTTTGGCTAGAAATATTATACCCAAACAAGTTAGAATAACAAGTTATATTATAATTATAGCAACTTTTGTAACTGTAGTTGATTTTGGATTAGCTGCATTTGCTCCTGCTATTCATAAGGAACTAGGTGCTTTTATTGCTTTAATAGTTGTTAATTGCCTAATACTTGGCAGGCAAGAAGCATTTGCGAGCAAAAACTCCGTTGGTCGTTCAATAATGGATGCTTTAGGAATGAGTGTTGGTTTTACGTTTGCTCTTTTGTGCATAGGTATTATTAGGGAAATTTTAGGCAATGGTTCATTGTTTAACATCTCAATTTTTGGAGATTCTTTTGAGCCATGGGTTGTTATGATCTTGCCACCTGGAGGTTTTTTTGCACTTGGTTTTTTATTGCTTTTCTTTAATTGGTATACCGAGAAGAAAAAGAACAAAAAGTCAGCAATTGAGGTTAAAACAAAAACAAAATAATGGGAAGTAGCGAAAACATATTATTCATTTTTATTTCAGCATTATTAATCAATAATTTTACACTTTCTTATTTCTTAGGGTTATGTCCATTTCTTGGAGTTTCAGGTAAAATAATAACTGCATTTAGGCTTGGTTTAGCTAACATTTTTGTAATGGTGATTACGGCTATATGCTCATATGCTTTAAATACATGGGTGCTGCCTCATGCGCCTTATTTAAGGCTTATTTCTTTCATTATTGTGATAGCTAGTACTGTTCAATTTGTTGAAATGGCTATAAAAAAGTTAAGTCCTGAGCTTTTCAAAGCATTGGGTATTTTCTTGCCATTAATAACAACTAATTGTGCTATTTTAGGGTTGGCACTTTTTCAAACTAATAAGGGGTATGATTTTATTCAAGGGCTTATTTACGCTTTGGGCGCAGGGGCTGGAGTAACATTAGCTTTAGTTTTGTTAGCTGGCGTTAGAGAGGAGACGCGAATTTTAAAAATCCCTAAATTAATTGAAGGCGCTGCATTGAATTTAATTATTGCCGGTATCATCTCTATGGCATTTATGGGATTTGCTGGATTGTTTTCAGGAGCATAATGGAATATATAAATTACATAATACCCGTTTTGGTTCTATCAGTTTTATGTGCTGGTTGGGTAGTAGTTCAAATTATTGCAAGAAAAATGAAAACAAAAAATCATTTCGATGATTTAGGTAAAGGAGGTTGTGCAAACTGCACTTGTGGAGGATTAGACTGTGAGGAAGATGATTAAAGACTTTTCAATGCTTTTTTTGCTGCTTGTTGTTCAGCTTCTCTTTTTGATTGACCAATTCCAGCAGCTTTTTGGGTTCCATTCATGACAACTCCCATTTCAAATAGTCTTTCGTTGTTGTTGTTTTTTTCCTTGATAAAGATAAAAGCAAGGTTAATTTTATTCTTTTGACAATAAATGATCAGCTGACTTTTATGGTCATCATTTTTCTTTTCTAGGTCATTTAGATTAGTATTCAGTAAAATTATTTTTTCAATGAATACAGATTTAGCTTTTAGGTACCCTTGATCAAGATAAATGGCCCCTATTAAAGATTCAAGGATATTTCCTAGTAATGATTTGTATATTGCTTTACCTCTCTGGTAATTAATAAAAGGCTCTAGGTCAAGACATTGTCCGTAGTAATTAAGGTTTTCCCTGCTCACTATGCGTGATCGTAACTTAGATAATTCTCCTTCAGATTTTTCAGGATATTTTTGATATAGAAATTCACCTACAATCATACCAATTACAGCATCACCAAGATATTCCAATCGTTCATTACTGTTTTGAAGACCGTTTGATTGTCTAATAGATTGAGATTTATGCCTAAAAGCCTGTAGATAAAGAGATTTATCTTTTGGTTTAATTTCTAGCTTGCTTTTTAAGAATGTTGAAAGTTGAGGAGATAATAATGAAGGACCTTTTTTCTTAAAGAATCGATTAAGCATTGTATTTTTTTACAATCAGAGAAGTGTTATGACCGCCAAATCCAAAAGTATTACTCAAAGCAGCACGAACCTCTCTTTTTTGAGCTTTATTTAAAGTGAAATTAAGATTGTAATCAATGTTTTCATCCTCAGTTTCAAAATTAATTGTAGGAGGAATAATATTTTCTTGAACAGCTTTAATACACGCAATTGCCTCAATTGCTCCAGCAGCACCTAAAAGATGACCAGTCATTGATTTGGTACTACTTATATTAAGCTGGTATGCATGATCACCAAAAACTTCTTTAATAGCAGCTGTTTCAGCTACATCACCTAATGGCGTAGAGGTACCATGGACATTGATATAGTCAATATCTTCAGGTTTCATGTTTGCATCTTCAAGGCATAATGACATAGCACTCATTGCTCCATGTCCTTCTGGATGAGGGGCAGTTAAGTGGTGAGCATCTGCGCTTAATCCACCACCACCAACTTCTGCATATATTTTTGCTCCTCTAGCTTTAGCATGTTCTAATTCCTCAAGTATTAAGCAACCAGAACCTTCACCAAGAACAAAACCATCTCGCGTAGCATCAAATGGTCTTGATGCTGTTTTAGGAGAATCATTTCGAGTTGAAAGAGCTCTTAAAGCATTGAATCCACCTACTCCAGCAATATTAACTGCAGCCTCTGATCCTCCAGAGACAAGAATGTCACTTTTACCTGTTTGTATAAGCATCAATGAATCAATAAGAGCATTTGTTGATGAAGCACAAGCAGAAACAGTTACATAGTTAGGACCCCTTAGACCATACTTCATTGAAATATGACCAGCAGCTATATCAACAATCATTTTGGGAATAAAGAAAGGGTTGAATCTAGGCGAACCATCTCCATCTTTAAAGTTAAAACATTCCTCCTGAAAAGTTTTTAAACCACCAATTCCAGAACCCCAGACAACTCCAGCTCGATCAAGATTAATTTTTTCTAAATCAATATTAGAATCTTTAATAGCTTCATCAGCAGTAGCCATAGCAAAGATAGAAAAGAGATCAAGTTTTCTTGCCTCTTTTCTATCCATAATATCTAATGGATCAAAGCCCTTTACTTCACAAGCGAATTGTGTTTTAAATAAAGAGGCATCAAAACGAGTTATTTGATCAGCACCACTAACTCCTTTAATTAGGTTAGTCCAATAATCATTGGTATTATTCCCTAAAGGAGTAAGCGCACCAAGACCGGTAACAACTACACGTTTTTTTTCCATTTATATACTTGTAAGCGTTTAGTCTAAGACTAATTTATTTGGCGTTATCTTCAATATAAGATATAGACTCACCAACAGTTTGGATGTTTTCTGCTTGATCGTCAGGAATAGCAATGTTAAATTCTTTCTCAAATTCCATTATTAATTCAACAGTATCTAGTGAATCAGCTCCTAAGTCATTTGTAAAGCTTGCTTCAGGAGTAACTTCTGATTCGTCTACACCTAATTTATCTACTATTATTGCGATAACTCTTGATTTTACGTCAGACATATTCTTTAGTTTTAATTGTTTTTCTGAGTGCAAATAAAAAACTTTTCCAGAACTCAACAAAATAGTTTTCACTAAACTTATGAATATTTAAATGTTATCAGGTGTATATGCACGTAATAAATAAGTGCAAAAAGGTCATATAGCTTTGTTATTACAGTATTTTTGCCTAAAAAAAGATGAATATTGCTTTATTTGCTTCGGGATCAGGTAGTAATGTAAAAAACATTATTGAGTACTTTGAGCATAACAAAGATGTTCATGTAAAATTGGTAATTTCCAATAAAGCAGAAGCTGGAGCTTTACAGCATGCTAGTATTGCAAACATTAAAACACAGTTATTCAGTTATCAGGAATTAAATAAGGTTTCTCCTATAATTGATATTTTAAATGAATTTAAGATTGAGCTGATTGTACTTGCAGGTTTTTTATTAAAAATACCCTCAGCCCTTATTAGGTCTTATAGAGGAGATATAATTAATCTTCACCCATCATTGTTGCCAAAATATGGAGGAAAAGGCATGTATGGAAACCATGTTCATCAGGCAGTTTTGAATGCATTAGAATCAAATACTGGTATAACCATACATTATGTAAACGAACAATACGATGAGGGTAAAATAATTGCTCAGTTCAGCACAACAATTAGTAAAAACGAAACAATTGATTCTTTACTGATTAAGATCAAAAAGTTGGAGAAAGATCATTTTCCACCTACAATTAAAAAAATCATAGATCAAAAAAAATCATAATATGCTTGGATCTGTATTTTGGGACGCTGGATTTAATTTAAAGGAAATAGGAGTTGCAACTATGGTCCTATTTGCTGTTATTGATATTTTTGGAACCATTCCTATGATAATTGCACTTAAAGAAAAAACAGGGAAGATCTATCCTTTAAGAACATCATTAGTTGCGTTAATTATTTTGGTTGGTTTTTTATTTTTAGGTGAAAGTATTCTTGGGGTAATAGGGGTAGGCATTAATGAATTTGCTGTTGCAGGATCTTTTGTCTTGTTTTTTATGGCATTAGAAATGATACTTGGAATTGAAATTTTTAATAATTCAAGTGATATAGACACAAAAGTTATATCAATAGTTCCTTTGGCTTTTCCTATGATTGCAGGAGCAGGAACAATGACTTCTTTAATTTCTCTAAGAGCAGAATTTGAACAAGTAAATATTTTAGTGGCTATTGTTTTAAATTTACTAGTTGTGTTTCTTGTTTTAAAATTGACAACATTAATTGAGAAAATGTTAGGTAAAGCGGGAATTGCAATTTTGAAAAAAGTAATTGGAATTATTTTGTTAGCTATTGCCATAAAATTGTTTAGCAGTAATGTTAAAGAGCTATTTTAGTTTAAAATGAAGGATAATTACATACGACCTTTTAAGAAAGTAAGGTCAAAAATACATGAGATTATTTTTGAGGCAGACACCTATGCAGGTAAATTATTTGATATTATTCTTCTATGGCTAATTTTATTTAGTGTTGCTGCTGTGATGTTTGAAAGTGTTGAGCAATATCGTATTAAATATGGTGAATATCTAAATGTATTTGAATGGGGAATAACTTTTTTGTTTACTATGGAATACATTGCTAGGATCTTTAGTGTAAAGAAGCCTTTAAAATATATATTTAGTTTTTATGGGCTGATTGATCTAATCTCTTTACTTCCAACTTATTTAGGAATTTTCGTTTCTGCTGACAATATATCTTCAATTAAGACAATACGAACCATTCGCTTAATGAGAGTATTCAGAATATTAAAATTGATAAGATATGTAAAAGAAGCAAATACACTAAAGCAAGCTCTTATCGCAAGTCGTCAGCGAATCGTAGTTTTTTTAGCAGCTGTATTATCAGTAGCTACTATTATGGGGACTATAATTTATATGATCGAAGATCCTGAGGATGGTTTTACTAGTATTCCAAGAAGCATTTACTGGGCAATTGTTACATTAACAACTGTTGGGTATGGCGATATTCATCCCCATACAGTATTAGGTCAATTTTTTGCATCTATTATAATGATATTAGGTTATGCTATTATTGCTGTGCCTACAGGAATGGTTTCCGTAGAGCTAGTAAAGGCTGGTCAAATGAATACTCAAAGTTGTCCAGGCTGCTCTAAAGAAGGCCATGATAACAATGCTGAGTACTGTAAGCATTGTGGAGAAGAACTCAATCCTAAAGAGACATGAAAATAACACTATATACAGATGGCGCAGCAAAAGGTAATCCAGGACCTGGAGGGTACGGGGTGGTTTTGTTGTCAGGAAAGCACTATAAGGAGATTAATGAGGGGTATAGAATGACCACTAATAACCGCATGGAATTGCTTGCGGTTATTATAGGGTTGGAAGCTTTAAAAAAAGGAAACCAGCAAGTGCAAGTATTTTCAGATTCAAAGTATGTTGTTGATGCAGTTGAAAAAGGCTGGTTATTAGGCTGGGAAAAAAAAGGATTTAAAGGGAAAAAGAATCCTGATTTATGGAGAAGATTTTTAATTATTTATAGAAAGCATAAGGTCAAATTTAATTGGGTAAAAGGACATGCAGGAAACACCTATAATGAAAAGTGTGATGAGCTGGCAGTGGAAGCATCAGAATTTTCTACCCTATTGATAGATGAAGGTTTTGAGTCTCAAAACAATGGACAAGAATTATTTTAAGATGAAAGCAGCAGTATTATAAACCCATGGAAATCCTGAATTAGCATTTAATTTAGAAGATGTACCTAAACCTAATATTTCCGTAAATGAAGTTTTGATTAAAGTAGAAGTTTTCGGGTTAAATTTTGCTGATGTTATGGCAAGAAGAGGATTGTATAATGATGCTCCACCATTACCTTCAATTTTAGGGTATGATGTAGTGGGAGAGGTGGTAGAGGCTGTTTGTGATGAGGGTAAAAAAATTCTAGGTAAAAGAGTAGTTGCTATGACTAGATTTGGTGGGTATGCTGAGTATGCTAAAACAAATGTAAGTGGTGTAGCTGTTATATCCGATGACCTAGAGTCAGTAAAAGCATCTGCCTTGGCTACTCAATATTGCACTGCTTATTATGGAGCAATGGAATGCACTAATTTATTTAAGGGTGACCGTGTTTTGATTCATGCAGCAGCTGGTGGTGTAGGTACAGCCATTACTCAGCTAGCGAAAATTAAAGGCTGTGAGGTTATAGGATTAACCAGTAAAGAAGAAAAACTTTCTTATTTAAAAGACAATGGGGTTGATTATCCAATTAACATCAGCAACGTTAATTATCTTCAAAAGATTAAGGAAATATCAAATGATAAAATAGATGTTATTTTTAATTCAGTTGGAGGTAAAACCTATAAACAGGACATGAGTATTTTAGATAAGGGGGGGAAAATACTTTTATATGGAGTGGCTGATCGTTTAAATAAAGGAAAAGGAACACTGGGAACACTTAATTTACTTTGGAGATTTGGCATCATGACTCCTGTTCAGCTAATGATGGCTTCTCAATCAATAATTGGAATTAATATGCTTAGAATAGCTGATCATAAGCCTAAGGTTTTAAATAGATGTTTGAATAAAGTAGTAGAGATGACTGAGAATGGAATTCTTAACCCTAAAGAAGGAGGTGTTTTTAATGTTAATGAGCTTGGAAAAGCACATGCTTTTTTAGAAAACAGAAAGTCAGTCGGTAAGATAGTTGTCAAATGGTAAGTAAAAGCTTTAGTACATGAAAAAAATCATAGTAACATCAAGCATTATATTTATTGGAATAGCCATTGCTGTTTATATGATTGCAGATGTGCAATCCAAAAACTCACAATTAGGACCTAATATAAAAACAAACCCTACTTGTTTTATTTCTTCTTCTGAAATAAGCCAATATCAACTGCCTTTAAAAAATTCAGTGATTTGTAATCAGCATGTTATTTCAGATTTCAACCTTATTAACCAATTAGGTGACTCAGTTGATATAGACATTATAAATAATAAAATATGCATAGTTGACTTTTTTTTTGTGAGCTGTGGTTCGATTTGCCCAAAAATGAATACACAGCTAAAAAGAATACATGATAAATATATTAACAATGACAAGGTTGTGCTGTTGTCTCATACGGTTTGGCCAGAAATGGATTCTGCAGAAGTATTGTATGATTATGCTAAAAGCTATGGCGCGAATTCCACAAAATGGCAGTTCTTAACCGGAGATAAAAAGGAATTATATAGAATGGCTAGAGAAAATTATCTTGTGGTTCCTGACATTACAGACTCTAGCTTTAAACATGGCGGTGATGCAGATTTTATTCATACAGAAAATGTCGTTTTAGTTGATGTAAATAAGAAAATTCGAGGTATTTATGATGGTATTTCTAAAAAAGACATTAATAGATTAATGAGCGACATTGATTACTTATTGTCTGAGCAATGAAGAGCATCTTTCTCAAGGTAGGGTTTTAAGTATTTGACTCCTATATAAAAAGGTATTGTGTCTAAAATAGCTACAATTACTTTAAATAAATACCCAGAAAGTATAAAATAAAATAAAGGATGAGTAAGGTCTCCATTATCATTTACAGGTAATCCATGTGCATAATAATGTGTGATTAAGATAACAGCAACAGTATCAATTAGCTGACTGATTAAAGTAGAAACATTGTTTCTAAGCCACAACATTTTCCCCTTAGTTTTTTCTTTAAGAAAATGAAAAACATGAACATCAATGAATTGAGCGCCTAAATAAGCAACCATTGAAGCTAAAGTAGCTCCAAGTGTAAGGTTCCTTATGTGGTAGAATTCATAGCCATCAAAATAATGCCCCCCTTCTTTTAGGCTTAAAAAGCTTCCGTTTTCAAGCTCAGCAGGAGCATCTAATATTCCCGCTAACCAAACTATAAAGATCACCCAAATATTAAGAATTAAACCTACCCATACGACTAAATTGGCTTTTTTCTTTCCAAATAATTCACTGATTAGGTCTGTGCAAAGAAAGGTGATTGGATAAGGGAGTACCCCAATAGCAATAACAAATGGAACTTCATGATCAAATAGCTTAAATGAATAATCAAGAAACCTGGAAACGCCTAAAATATTAAGCATGGTTAATGAGCCTAAAAAAACACCAGCTAAAAGCAGGAACACTTTATCATTTCTAGAAACCATAAGTTAGATAAGAACAAAAAAGAGTTACATCTTTTCTTTTTTACCTATAATACCTTTACCAACAAAGATGCCATCTCTATACTCCTTTATGTGATCAAGCAAACCAAATTCATCATAGATATAGTGTCTTCCATTAAAAAGCCTATCTCCCTTGAACTCTCCATCCATTAAAATGTTCTTATTGTCATCATATGTTTTACCATAATTATCTACTAAATTTGAATTAGCAGAATTGAAAGAGCCTTGAATTTTAGGACCTTTTTGAACAGGAGCTGGGTCAGGATCAATAAAAGCAGCATTTGTTCTCTCAAAATCTACAGATTCTGCTACAATTCCACCTTCATTGTAAGTTACCTCTCTTTTTTTATCACCATTCTCAAAGTACCATGTAGATTGACCTGTTTCTTTTCCGTTTATAGTTGTGAAATCAAGTTCAGTATTGCCATTCTCATAGAAATATTGTACCCTGCCTTCAGTTGCACCTAATTCATTAAAGGTTTTTAATTGTCTAGCTTCCCCATTGGCCCAGTATAATTCAAAATTACCAACGAGTAATCCATTTTTCATTGTCCCTTTTTCTTCTGTTTGTCCATTGTTGAAATAGGTTGTGTAGGACCCTGTGGATCGGCCATTTTTGTAAATGATTTCACTTTTAATAGCACCATTTGGCCAGAATTTTTTCCAAAGACCATTTTTGCGACTATTTTTATAAATGCCTTCTTCAACTTTAGCATTAGCATCATAGCCTTTTATTTTTGACATACTTCCCTTTATGATCCAATACCCAGTTTTTCTACCATTATCAGGGTTTATTTGGTTAATGGTGTCAGATTGCGTATAGCTATTGCTAGCTAAAAAGAAGCATGAAACAAAAAATAATAGAATCCGCATATCAAAATTATTAGTCGTTAAGTATCAGTTGATAAGGATGACCAATTTACATAAATATTTAAATTATAACACACTAACTATGCCAACTTTTTAAAAATTATGCATAAGAAAGTTAAAAAGATAAATAATTTTATACCATGCAAATAGCGGCAGTGCAAACAAATATCTTTTGGGAAGATCCGGTTTCCAATTATGAACACCTTGATAATTTATTGAAGGAAGTTAGTAAAGTTGATCTCATTGTGCTTCCTGAAATGTTTACTACAGGTTTTACAATGAATTCAATGAATGTTGCTGAAGAAGGTGATGGAAGAACTTTAAAATGGATGAAAGAACTTTCTGTCAAGAAAAATGCTGCAGTTACTGGTAGTGTGGTGATAAAAGAAGAGGGGAGTTTTTTTAATAGATTATATTGGGTAGAGCCATCAAAAGAACACCAATACTATGATAAAAAACATCTTTTTAGAATGGCGGACGAAAACCGTTATTATAGCCAAGGTAAAAATAGGTTGATAACTAATTTTAGAGAATTTAGAATTTGCCCTATGATATGTTATGACCTTCGTTTTCCTGTTTGGAGTAGAAATATTAATAAAGATAAAAACCCTGTTTATGACTGTTTAATTTATGTTGCCAATTGGCCAGAACCCAGAACAGATGCTTGGACAAGCTTATTAAAGGCAAGAGCTATTGAGAATCAGGCATATGTTATTGGAGTTAATAGAGTTGGACAAGACGGAAATAAGGTAAATTATGCAGGAGGGTCTAGTGTTTTTGATCCTAAAGGAAAAAGACTGGATCAATTTAAACCTGGTCAGCAGCAAGTGGAGACTATTTTTATTGATAAGGTAGCGTTGCAAGATTTTAGAAGAAAATTCCCAGTGTCTTTAGATGGAGATCCTTTTACAATCATTGAATAACCCAGTGAATATCTATACTCCAGCCAGGTTTAATTTCCATAGGTTCATTGTAATAATATACCGGTTCTGGTTGAGCATTTGCATTGAAATCACCTGTTGTCCAAACACCATCTTTATTTAGATCATGTATGACCCTTAGTTTGTAATCACCAGGATTACACATGTTTATTGTGTCTTTTAAGGCAGAGCTACAATTAAACGATTGAATGATGATATCCTGTTTAATAAGCTGAATAATAAAAGAGTCACACTTTTCACAATTAACATTTAAATAAATATTACCATACGATGAGCTTTTCTTTTGACTAAAAATTAGATGTATGCTGTCACTTATGAATCCGTAAATACTTTCAAAAGCACCAGGTTCAGCCAGCAATTCAAGAGAAGAATTAGCTGCTTCTGGAATGTTAAAACTCCATAATTCGCCATTAAAAGTGTACTTCTTTTTCGTCTCAACACTGTCGATTAAAAAAAGCAACTTTTCTGAATTTATTTTTTTTAATGGATGTTTAAATTTAATTTGAAGTGACTCTCCTGGATGTAAATTATTGAGATTTTTTTCCTTGAAAGTAAGGGTAGTATCTTTAGAAGAGGGTTGATAAGTATTTATTTTGAGTTCTTTGAGGAAACTTTCTTTTTCAATAGCTAAGTCAAAAGATAAAGGAGAATTGGGGATGGAGTCAACCCAAAATGAAAATGTGTCACTAGAGTAATTTTTTTGCTGGATATAATAGTTTTGTTGAGCTACCTCAATATCTGTTAAAGCTAATTTTTTATTAAAAACAACATCAAATCTTCCTGGAGGGGTGTATTTTTTTTCCAATATTTTTAAGGGCATGTCATGCATAAATAAATGAAGAATATTTTTATCTGAACTATCATTTAGTGGAAGTGAAGCAACAAAAGAAGTATCAAAAGCTATCTTTTCAGATTTTGGATCTGGAAGGTTATTTCCATTTTTATCCTCAACCGCCATTAGATAATATTGTCCAGCCTTTAAATTATTTAACATGAAATTTCCCGAGTTATTAGAAAACCCCATATAGCTTGGTATTGTGTTTTCAGTTAAGCTGTCAAGTTTTTTTTCATACAGAAATACTCTAATGTTTTCCATAGGGGATTTTAGAAAGGCATCGTAGACTATCCCATCAATAAAATTGGAGTCAATGAAATTCCCAGTAGATATTACATATTTAAAATCTTTTAAAGGGTTATTCTCTGTAATATCCTGTATAGAAGAACCAAAGTTGAAAGTATAGGTGGTATTTTCTTTTAATGGCTCTCCTATGTGAATGAGAATAACTTTACCTTTTTCTTCTAGGCTGATTTCATTAATAGGTGGATTAACAAAAAAATTCTTTTTTTGATCTTTTAATTGGATATATTCATCAAAATTTAATTGTATAGTCTTTGAGCTAAAATGTGTAGAATAATTAGCTGGGATGGTTTTTTCCTGTATTAAAGTAGGTGGTGTCATATCTTTTTCACCACCAGTAAGCATTGATTGCTGAGCGCAGCCAATGATAATTTGCAGTGAAACTATATAGATCAGCAGCTTCAAATCAATTGTTCAATTAAGGAGGTTATTTTTTGTAATTCTCTAGCGTCTATTTCAGAAAAATCTGCATAATATATACTATCTATATCTAGTACATACTCAACTTTACCTTCTTTGTTTCTAATTGGAATTACTATTTCAGATTTTGATAATGCGTTACATGATATATGACCATTGAAAGTATCTACATTATCAACGATAATAGTTTTGTTGTTTTCCCAGGATAGCCCACAAACACCTTTGCCTTTTTTTATTCTTGTGCAGGCATGAGGTCCCTGAAACATGAATAGAATTAGCTCTTCTTTTTCTACCTTATAAACACCAACCCAAAACCAGTTCATGCTGTATTTGATCGCAGCCAATATATTCCCCATATTAGCCAATAGGTTTTTCTCACCCTTGATCAAGGATTCAATATCCAGCATAAGCTGATCATAATTTCTGATATTTATTTTATTTTCGGCTAAAGACATACGACAAAATTAATCTCTTGATGTAAATTAGCAACTTTATTAATAAGTTTGAACAAATTTAGAATATGGCAGGACATAGTAAGTGGGCAAATATTAAGCATCGAAAAGCGGCTCAGGACAAAAAAAGAGGAAAACTTTTTACTAGAATTATAAAGGAGATTACTATTGCCGCTAGAGATGGTGGTGGCGACCTTGATTCTAACCCTGGTTTAAGGCTGGCTGTTCAGAATGCCAAAGGAGCTAATATGCCCAAGGATACTGTTGAAAGAGCAATTAAAAAAGGTACTAGAGGAGACGGTGCCAGCCTTGCAGAGATTACGTTTGAGGGATATGCCTCAAATGGAATTGCTGTTTTTGTTGAAGCTACCACTGATAATAATAATAGAACTGTTGCTTCTGTCAGATCTGTATTTAATAAATATGGAGGCAATTTAGGGACGAATGGTTCTTTAGGATTTATTTTTGATAGAAAAGGTGTATTTACTATCAATAAAACTGTTGTTGAAGGTAAAGACATTGAGGAGCTTGAAATGGAATTAATAGATGGAGGTTTGGAAGAAATGAATGAAGTTGATGATGCTATTATTCTTTATACTTCCTTTGATGATTTTGGGAATATGCAGACTCTTTTGGATACTTTAAACATAGAGGTTTCTAATGCAGAAGTTCAAAGGGTGCCAAATAACACCACTCAGCTTGATGTAGAGAGCTCTAAAAAGGTTCTTCGTTTAATAGATAAGATGGAGGACGATGAAGACGTAAACTGTGTTTATCATAATTTAGAGATGACCGATGAGCTAGTAGAAGTACTAGAGTCTGAAGATTAATTACTTAGGTCTTTTTCATAAAGAGAAAACAACAAAGGACACTTCATGTACTTATCATGAGAAGGATAATAATCAAGAAAATTCACTTCTTTAACCAATTTAAAGCCTATTGACGAATACCATGATTTGAGAAATTCTTTTTCTTTATGAACCCAATTTAATGGGGATAAAATTTCTAATTGCATTTTTTGGTATCCCCTTTCATTGGCCGTTTTAAATACATGATCTACCAATGTTTTTCCTATTCCTTTCTTTCTATAATCAGGATGACAGATCAACATGGAAAAGGAAGTAGTGTCCTTGTCAACAGGCTTCATAAGCACGCACCCCACAAGGTCGCCATTTATTTCAGCTAAGTAGAGCCATTTGTTGGTTACAAAGTGATTAAATTCATTTTGATCTATTCGGTAATACCCTTCTTTCCAGAATTCTCTTTCAGAAGTATAGTAAACTTCATTTGCCATTGAAATAACATCAGTTTGGTCTTTTGTTGTTGCAAGTCTGATATTCATTTAAAATCAATTTTGATCAATAATTGAATTGGCAATTACAATATCTTGAACAGCAACGCCTGTTAGGTCACAGACAGTAATGTCTGTAATTTTTCGCAAGGTGTTGTTGGCTATCCAGTCTCCAAGCTCAATTACAGTTTCATTTTTTTTGTATTGAAGTTCTCCTTGTGTAGAGCATTGAGAAATAGAATCTGCAATTACATAATTAGCTTTTTCCAAAACATTCTTTTCTAGTTCTCTTTTTCCTGGAGTATCTGATCCAACAGCAGTGATATGAGTACCAGGAATCACCCAATCTCCATTAATAAGTGGTATTGTTGAAGGTGTTGTGGTTACTATAAGGTTAGATGAACTTACAAGATCTTTTAGGTCGTTTGCTATTTCAACAGAATATCCAGCTTCTTTCATTTCAGCTTCATAAATCATAGCTTTTTCTTTATTTCTCCCCCATACCTTTACTTTTCTACAATCAGTAATTCCTTCTAGGCACTTTAGTTGAAGCCGGGCTTGAATTCCTGTGCCAACAACACCTATTTGATGTATGTCCTTAGGGCCTACATATTTTGCACATACGGCACCTGCCAATCCTGTTCTAATATCGGTTAAAAAACCTTCATCTAAAAGGATGGTGTTGGGCTCTCCAGTTTGAGCATTAAAAGCTAGCATCATTCCATTACTTGATGGTATTCCTATAGATGGATTGTTGTAAAATCCTGATGCGATCTTTATTACATAATTAGGTGTTTTATCGATGGCGCCATATTTAATATGAATATCTCCAGGAGGAGTTTTCATTTTTAAGTGACCAACAGGAGGGATATTTGCTTTGCCATTGCTATAGCTTATAAATCCATTGGCAATAGCTTCTATATGTTTTTTTAAAGGAATAGCATGAAATCGATCCATTATGGTCTCTTTATTTATGATTTTCATTATAAGAGGGATTTTAGAGTTTCATTAGATATGTTAGCGCCACAAATTATGATCACAACTTTTTTATGTTTTAGTTTTTCTATTTGTTTTTTAAAAGAGGCAAGAGCAACAGCGGCAGCACCTTCAATGATTTTATGATGTTTATTCATCATCCACACAATGTTTTCTGCTATTTCAGCCTCAGAGACCGTCTGGTAATCATCTACTAATTCTCTGCAAATATCAAATGTTATACTTCCTGGTTCTAGACCTCCTGCTGAGCCATCTGATAATGTTTCTTCTGGCTCATCGATTACGACTACCTCTCCTTTTTGAACACTTAGGTACATTTCAGCTGATTTTTCTGGAAGACAGCCTATTAGCTGTGTTTTTTTGGAGTATTCTTTAAAATAGGCAGCTATTCCCGACATCATGCCGCCACCACCAATACAACCAAATAAATAGTCAATATCCTTTATTTCTTCAAGGATCTCAAGGGCTATGGTTCCTTGCCCTCCGATAATTTGAGGGTCATTATAAGGAGAAACCCAGGTAAGGTTATTTTCAGCAGCATATCGCTTAGCATGAAGTTCTGTGGTAAGGCAATCCTGCCCGTGAAACTTTAGTGTTGCATTGTAATGTTTTAAAGCTTCCACTTTAGAAGGTGAGGCATTCTCAGGAAGAAAAATAACACCTTTTGTTCCAGAAATACTCAAGGCATTTGCCATGCCCTGAGCATGATTTCCTGTAGATGCTGTAAGGCACCCTTTTTCTTTTTCTTCTTGGGATAATGAAAGTACTTTGTTGAGCCCCCCTCGCGCTTTGAAAGAGCCAGTTATTTGTTCTGATTCTAATTTAAAATAAACTTCTCCTTTTATCAATTCAGATAAGTAAACGGATTTAAAAAGAGGCGTTTTTAGTACATATGGACGAATTCGCCTTTCTGCATCTAATATTTCTTGTAAGATATTCATGCTGTTTCTAATTTAAAGCGTTTAATGAGAGCGTTTTTCATGATTTCAAGACCTTTTGTTAGCACATCATATTGTTCACCAATTCCAATTCTAATATAACCATCCATTCCATAACAATCACCGGGCACTATGAAAACTGAATATTCCTTCCGTAGCCAATCAGAAAGCTCGGTAGAATTAATTGCTAAGTTATATTTTAAAAAAGCCATTCCTCCAGCTTTTGGAGGAACAAACTCAAATATGTCTTTATGAAAGTCCACCCATTTTGCAAATAGGGTTAGATTTTTTTGTAGCATTTTTCGGCTACGAGATAAGATC
>PVBE010701370.1_pt1 | contig 25948 bp, 19 predicted proteins | sample 1631181 | NCBI WGS metagenome assembly PVBE01 (sample SAMN08397723, study PRJNA350692) | Marine metagenome, whole genome shotgun sequencing project. | isolation source: water | place: Pacific Ocean | collected 2012-04 | reverse complement strand
CTATAGTTAACGAACTTCTCGTTTTACGAGCCGTATCACCACCAAGTGGTTTTGGATGTCTTGAGGTAGGATAAGGTTTTGTCACGGAGCATATATTCTAGCAAACAGAGTGTGACAATCGCTCATCAACGTGCTCGACATTGGTCGATGAAGTCCGATACCATCCCGCATATTGATAGTGCGGGGGCTATATGTTGGAGTATTGACTTGCGAAGGGTTACCCTTGATTAACTGGAAGAAAACAATTTTAGAATTACCCACTTTGAGAGTCCGTCAAAATCTTGCGCTGCTTGTAGCAACTTTCGGCTTAGTTGGATGTAATGCAAATTCATGGATGGGGGACCCCGGTGCCCAAGGTTACTATAAGCCAACCCCAACTTCAATTCCCATTCTTGACCGAATTGACATCATCGAAGATCAGATTACGATTCCGCAATATTCCAAAGTTACGAGCGAAGACTTAATGCCCTCAAACTTAACGTACAGAATCAATCCGGGAGATACGGTTGATCTAAGAATATATGGTTTGTATCAAACTAATCAGCACTATCCTGTAACTCGCCGGGTGGACGAAGGCGGGAACCTTCGGGTTCCAGAAATTGGCGATATAATGGTTGCCGGTCTAACCGCTCAATCGGCACAGGATTTGATTACAAAAGAACTTGGCAAAGTAGTGACACACCCAAGTGTGCAACTAGATTTAATGGATCACACTGGTTTTAGGTATACGGTCTATGGGGAAATTGCTCGATGGGGAGCATTTACGCTTCAAGATCCTGACCTACGGTTAGTGGATGTACTTGCACTTGCTGGAGGAGTTCCGCAATCTACACAGAATATCTACATCATCCGCCAGCTCGCGATGAGTGATTCAGTCTTGCCAACGTGGGAACGAAACCAAGAAGAAGGCAAAAAGAAAAATACAGATTCACCCTCAATTTCAAAACCTAAGGATAAATCTAACAATCTAAATCCTTCAACACCAAACATTGAAGATCTTATAAATCAATTGGATGTTGGATCGAAACAAGAAGAACCCAAAGAGCCCACAATACCAGAGGACAAAGATAAGCCGACAGTGAATGATTCAAATGAATCAAACCCGCAAATTGACGCACTTATTGATCAACTTGACATTGGTGACAACGAAGAAGCGCCAGCGCATACGATATCGCCGGGCATCATCCAATCTAGTAAACAAGAGTTAATTGACGTTGACGATATTGTCCAGCCAAGAAGTGCGCAGACAAGTGCACCCGTCGCTCCCGTTGATGTTGATGCACTAACTTCACAGGCGCCAACCCAAACAAAAGACTCAGCATATATTTATGTTCCAGAAAGTGATTCTTGGATTTCAGTGCACGCTGATTCTTCGAAGAAGGTGGCTGTAAAAGAAAAGCAAAACAAGCCCAAGAAAAATGACACAAAAATGTTAGAACGGATAATTGAAATTCCTTGGGACCTTTTAAAACAGGGTGACAGTTCTTACAATGTGGTTGTCCGACCTGAAGATCGTATTTATGTGAAGGGTGCGCCACTTGGCAACCTATACATTCGAGGTGAAATAACACGACCGGGCGTCTATGACTATCCAAACACAGGTGAAAAGATAACGCTCTCAGAATTTATTACTTCTGCGGGGGATCTTGGTCCAATCGCTGTCCCAGAGAAAATCAGTCTGACACGTCGCTTGAGTGATAACACACAGGCAACAGTGACGCTTAATTATGCAGCAATTGTTCAGCGAACCGAGCCAGATATTTTCCTCAAACCAAACGACCACATCAGTATTGGAACTAACTGGGGGGCAACTCCAATGGCCATTATCAGAAATGGATTTAGAGCAACGTACGGGTTTGGATTTTTGCTTGATCGAAACTTCGGCAACGATGTATTCGGAAGACCCCCATAATGCAACTTTTGCTAGAAAACATATCTTTATTGAACATAGGATGGGCTGGTTTCGTACTTTTGGAGTTGTTGTAGGGTGCACGTTGACGCCCTGGTTCTTCTTGAGAGAGAGCGATGAAAACTGGTTCCGAACGATATTCTAATCATGAGTTGACGCCACAAAAACTTGCGTTTTGGTCTGTGGTGGTGCTCATTGCATTTGGTTGGATTTTTTGGGATTTCCTTCAGCGACAGTTTTTGTTTGCTGTTCAGCAACAGGCGGATTGGGGACACACTCTAATTATCCCATTTATCGCAGGTTATTTTGTCTGGTTGTATAGGGGGCGATTGTTAAGTAAGCCATTCGAAAGGGCATGGTTCGGGCTCTTATTTTTGTTATTGGGGCTTGGATGGTACACCCTTTGTGCACTTGGGCCAACCGCAATGCACCACCACAACCTGATGGGCTTAGGGGTTGCAACAACCATATTTGGGATTTGTTTATTTTTATTCGGTTGGCGTGCAATGTTGTACCTATGGTTCCCATTGTTATATTTGTTTGTTTTCGGTCAAACAATTTCTGATCGTTTTATGGAAATTGTGACGTTTAAATTACAAGACATTGCCTCAGTAGGTTCGTATTATGGTTTATCATTTTTAGGTCTTGATGTAACGCGAGCAGGCAATACTATCGAGATACTGTACAACGATGATGCCCATCCTTTAAATATTGCAGAAGCATGTTCTGGGATGCGAATGCTCATGGCTTTTTTAGCGTTGGGTGTAGCAATGGCATTCACTGGATTGAAGTATTCTTGGCAACGCATCACTTTAGTTGTTTTGGCATTACCTACAGCTGTTTTTGTGAACATTCTTCGAGTAATGACTCTTGGCTTGCTGAGTATTGCTGACAGTGAATTTGCTGCGGGGGATTTCCATACATTTGTAGGAACACTTTGGTTAATACCGGCATTCCTCATTTATCTAGGGATAGTGTGGGTTCTGAAAAATCTTGTCATAGAAGAAGAGGATGATTTTGAAGAAGATGAACCAGCTTTTTCTACAATACGATTTACTGGTTCTGCAACAATTGGATTTGTTGTAGCAATTGCCTTGCTTTCGACATCTGCCTTGGGATTGCAGGTGGGAGTAAGTGCCTTGAATGTGTATCTAAAGAAAGCACCAGTATATCCAAGAGAAGATTTTGCCCTATTACCAAACACATTAGACAATTGGAAGAAAGCCGGGAAGGATATCCGCCTTGACGCAGCTGGTGTAGAGGCCCTGGGAACAGATATATACATCACTAGGGCGTATCAGAACAATTTACAATCTCGTCAACCGATTCAGTTGCATGTTGCCTATTACACTGGGCAGGTTGATGCAGTTCCTCATGTCCCAGACAGATGTATGGTCGCGGGTGGTTTCGTCCCTCAGACTGCTGAGCCAATAATTCTCCCAATGGCATTGGACACATCGTCATGGAGCCAGGACACCGGAGCAGGCATCAACGGATTGCCATACCCGATTGTTGAACAGTTGGATATTCAGACAGGGGAAAAAAAAATGACCCGGCTGCCTATAGGTGAGTTTGAGTTGCGGATTACCGAATTTAGTCATCCTAAACTTGCAGACGATCATGTTTTTGCAGGATATTTCTTTGTCGCAAACGGCGAGACGACTGCTTATCCCGAAAAAATCCGAATGCTTGCTTTTGACCGGTCGGCAGAATATGCTTACTACTGCAAAATTCAGTTTACAATGCAAGGAAATAGTGAGTTCAATGCAGAACAATTTAATGCTATTGCTTCTGATTTTACAACAAGTGTATTGCCAGAAATTATGAAGTGCCTACCCGATTGGGCAGAAGTAACAAAAACAAGTAACGATAACAACGCAGACAATTAGGAACCATGAGTTAAATGGCAAAGAAAAAACGAAAAAATATAAAAAAAGGCGTAAAGGGGAAACGCAAAACAGCAAGGGCAAACAAAAAACTGATAACAATCGTTACGGTTGCTTTTATTGTTATCGCTGGAGTTCTCGGTGGCTTGTTTTATGTTAATCTAAGAAGCGCAGAAAAAAATATTCAGAATGCAAACGAGTTTTATGCTATTGGTGATTATAAGAAAGCGTATAAACTGTATGGCAGAGCGGTTAGCAAAGAACCAAATAACCTTGACTATGTCGCTAAGGTAAAGGATACGTTGAACAATATTGTTCCTGTTACCTCAGAAGAAGCATCAGCATTTTATGACAGTTATCTTTCTGCCCTTGTGCACGAATCAAGATATTCACCACTTGATATTGAATCACATCTTGCAGTAGTTGATGAACTATATAAAGCAGCCCATTTAAGCGGCAGTGTTAACTATTGGCGTAGATTAAAAGAAGCTGCTGAGAATGGTTACGATCGTGTTTCGTCTGATAATCCAAGGCGCCATGAATTATTGCTGTATATAGGATTGGCTTCATTAAGAATTGAAAATGCTTCGATGACGGAAGATTACGACGCCATTGGAAATATTCGTTTTCCAGGCGAAGATGAGATTGAAGCCGTAATCGAGTTGGATCCTGACAATGCAGTTGCTTGGGCAACGCTAGCGTTTGGCAGAATGGCTATTTTTTATAGAATTAATGAAGAGGGTCAGACAAAGCAGGCCGTGAAAAATCGTAAGTTTGCTTATGACACTATGAAAAAAGCGACAGAAATAGCAGGCGAAAGTTTTGATGTTTTAGCCACATCTTTTAGAGAACTTGGATTACAAAAAACAAGGCTATTTTTTGAGCAAATCGCAGATAACCAACCGGCTACTCAAGAAGCGCTAGATGCTTTGGAAATTGAGTTGCTAGCTGCACAAGAAAAACTACTTCAATCGTTCAATCCTGAATTGCATGGCATTAGAACCTCAGAGATTGTTGGGCTTCTTGTTAAAGCGACTGAGTCCGGAGTGGAGGCATCTGAACGACTCTTAGTTATGCATCTTGAAAAAAATCCAAAAGATTTCGGCCGTCACTACTTGTACGCAAATGTACTTAACCAACTTGAAAAATACGATGAAGCCGAGGCAGTCGCTAAGTCGATTGTTGAATCTCCGCAGCAAACGGTTTCGTTAGAAGCAATTGAGCAATTTTATCTACGACCAGTCGCAGCGCAGTTTTTGGTCGAGTTGACTGCAACCCAAGCGTTAAATTCTGAAGATGACATTGAGAGAAATGCATTCATAGATGAAGCAAAGGAATACCGTGAAGTTCTTGCTGATCTGGTGTCAAACAACATCGCCAATCAAGGTCTGGTTTACTCTAACGGCATTATTGCTCTTGCCGAAAAAAGATATTCTGAAGCGTCAGCCTCGTTAGAAGAAGTCATTAGCAAAAATTCAGGGTCTTCAGCCCAACGTTATCGCCAAACTGCAATTGCTCTTGCTGAAATAGGGTCAACCGGGCTAGCAATTGAACGTTTGAAAAGTGCCATGGAAATAGAACCATCAAATTTATTGAATTATTTGATGAAAGCGCGCCTAGAGATTCAAATATCAGATTTTCGGTCTGCGAAAACAACATTAGGTACTTTAACTCTAAAGGCAAGGGAAATTCCAGAAGTTATTGAACTTCTTGATGTTATAGCAATGCGTGATCCTGAAGCTGCAGGTTCAATGTACTCGGACCCAATTTTGGAATTGATAGCGACTTCCGAACGCGCTTCCGCGATTGGCGAATATGAAGATGCTATTTCGATGTTATTGTCAAAAATGACATCAATAGAATCGGCAGATTGGCGCTTGATGGTAGCTCTGTCAAACGTATATTTTCTAAACGACAACAAGGAGGAGGCAATTGCTTGGCTCGAGAAAGCGATAGAACTCAATCCAGATTCTGATCAATTAAGAAATCAGTTAATTGCAATCCGGAGTGAAGATAGAGTGCAGTCAATAATTGCAATTGTCAAGTCCAAGGAATTGTCAGAAACGGAGGAAGCAACGTCTCTTGCAGTCAGCCTCTTTACTATTGGTTCGGAACTTTATCAAGAATCAGTTCGCTGGAATAGGGTAGGTAACGGTGTAGAGTCTGCATCAGCTTTAAAACTTTCTGAAAAAGCATTTGAGATAAGTAAAGAATATCAGTTAATAGCAGAAGAACTTGGTGGAGACTTGTCTCAAATCATTGCACTTGATTTTAGTCAAGCAATGAGTGAAAAAAACATTGCAAAAGCGAATGATTTGGTGAGTCAATTTGAAGAAGCGTCAGACGATGTGAATCGTGCTTTACGGATGCGAGTTAACCTGAACCTTCTTGCCGCTGATATTGAAAAGCATGCTGGGAATCTAGATACTTACAGAACTTATATCGACAAAGCATTAGAAATTGCAAATAATGCAACGGAAAATGTTTCATTTTCAGATGAAGCATGGAGAACTCTAGGCACAGTGTATTCAGCGATGGGCAATTCAACAGATGCACTGAATGCGTATGAAAAAGCATACCGTATTGCTCCAAAACAATTGTCGAATATTAGAAGCTACATAGGATCATTGGTGACTAGTGGAGAAGATATTCAACGTTTGATGAGGGTTGTTCGTCTTGCAAGAGAACAACATCCAACGAACGAGCAACTTCTTGCTGTTTGGCTTGACCTAGAGGCATTGCACGGTAATGCTGAAAATGTTCTTAGGTATCGACAGAGACACTATCTACGGAATCCGAGTGATAGAGAAAACGCAATTAAATTGGCGAATTTTTATATAAATGAAACGCCAGAACAGAAGTTTATTTTGAATCCTAGTGGCTCCCCTGTATATAGTTTGAAAACTTGGCAGAAAATGCCAATTAATACAAAGTCGAATATTGTTCGTAAAACAAAAGCAGATTGGGCGAGTATTTCGCAGAAAATACTTGATCAAGTTTCAATTGATGTGGACCCAGATGTCCGCACTTGTGTTTTGCATACATCTACCCTTAGAGACAAAGGTCAACTTTCAGAAGCATCTAAAGTGTGGGATCGTTTCATAGACAGCAGAATAGGGACGGAAGAATATGAAGTATCGGTAATTGCCGCTGCAGATTTTTTAGTAAATAGCGAGCGACTTATACAAGCAGAATTATTGTTGAAATCTGCTCGTGAATTTCAAGGGGACACGTTTGCAATTGACGGTGCTCTTGGTTCCGTGTTTTTTCTTCAGAAGAAATTTGAAGAAGCGGCTTCGGCATTTGAAAAAACGGTTCAAATAACGAACGACCGGGTGTTGCATTCACGAATGATTGAAGCGCTGGTTCTGTCTGGACAATTCGAGAAAGCCGAAACTTCCCTCAGTAAACTTTCAACAACAAACACGCCGTATGCGACGTTGATGCTGGAAGCTATGATTCATAGAGTAAAAACCGAACAACTTCTCGCGCAAGGTGATATCGCTGGTGGCACGGCTTCGGTAACTCACTATAGAGATGCGCTACACAGAGCAATGGAAGCAGATTCATCAAGTCAAGTTCCTTATTTCCAACTTTGTATTAGTCTTCTCAATGAATACGGTCTAACCCAAAATAAAGCCTTGCTAGAAGAAGCACTCCAGATCATAAGTGCTGGTGAAAAAAGTGGTTTAGAATCAGAACAATTTGCCGTGATTCGTGCAGATGTCTACCAAGCAGACGGTCAATTTATTCGTAGTACTGATAGTTTGGCAATGTATGTCGCGAACAACCCAGAAGCAAACAATGCTAGGAGACGTTTGGTTGAAGCGTATCTTGATACTGGCAATGTTGACCGAGCCATATCAACTGTTGAAGATGGAATTGAGTTGGATCCTGCAAGCGACATTTGGCACCAACGATTGGGAGCACTACACGTAAGGGCTAATGACAACGTGTCAGATGCAATTATTGCGTATATTTCCGCGCTTGAACGCCGGCCTACCGTCCGGATATTACACCAAATCAATACATTGGCACGGACTGATAAAGAACTACCAAACCATGACCTATTGTTAATGGCACAAAGTGATATTTCAAAATTGCATCCAGTTGCTCTAACAATTGAAGCAAAAGCATTGCAAAACCTAGGTCGTAGAAGAGATGGTTTGCTCGCAATGGGACGCTCTTGGGCGGAGTACCATTCAGCAATTGAAAACGGTTGGATTCCTCCTCTGTCTGTATCAGAATGGTTTGTAGATTTGCACGAGCTGTTCCAAGAGAATCCAGAAGAAGGCGCGCTAATGGCGCTCGAACTTGCTAGGGGCACGTTCACTGCTGAGCAGAAATTTGGTCTTGCCCAATATTACAAACAGTTTGGTGACGAATATATTGATAGGTGTCTAGAAATAATCTCTGAGGCATTGGACAATCCAAATACGCCTGAATCTATGCGTGAAAAATTATTAACTATGCAGGGCGTTTATTTAGTAGATGCTGGACGGTTGGAAGAAAGCAAATCAGTGTACAAGCAGCTTGTAGAAGAGAGAAATTCTCCAATCGTAATGAATAATTATGCCTACGTAGTCGGGGTGTTCATGGATGAGCCAGAGGAGGGGCTTCAAATTGCAAAAGATGCAGCGAAACAGGCTCCAAGAGAACCATCCATTATTGACACAGTTGCAGTTTTATACGATCGAACGGGCAATTATGAAAAAGCCGCTGAAATGTTTGACTACTTGTTGCAAATTGACCCTTCAAATGCAAGTGCAATGTCAAAATTAGCGATTCTATATGCGGACAAACTTAACCAGCCAGAGCGAGGAATCGTATTTGCTGAACGAGCCCGAAGTTTGTCCCCAAGAGCGCCTGAAGTGCTCGATGCTTTAGGATGGAGTTATTATAAGACTGGGCGAAACGATAAAGCAGAAGATTTAATTCAAAGATCTTTGCGGAGTGAAGAGACTATGGATGCGTATATCCATTTAGCGCAGATAGTTATGAACAAGGATAAGTATGATGCAGCTCTTGGGCATTTAAGGATGGCGCAAGAACTTGCTAAGGATCCATATTCTAAGAATAGAATATCATCCCTTCAGGACGATATTCGCAAGATTCAGGCAAGTGTGTCTGAATAGTCAGGAAAGTAGCGATATGCCAGCACCACCACAAAAGAATGTAGGATCACCAAACCGACCAATGCCAAAAGGTCGCGCACTTGACCCAGTAAGAGTATTGCGAAGGTATTGGAAGGGTGTGCCGATATGGGGAATTGTTGGAGCCATAATTGGAACGGGCTCTTTTTTCCTTTTTTCTAGGGTATACCCACTGTACTCTGGAGATGTGATGTTTGAAGTTCGTCCGGGCCTAGGCGAGGCGACAGACATTGCTACGACAGATACTATTAGTGACAAGATGGTTGAGCGTGTTGCCGCAACACAAACCTATATAATCAAGGAGCGCTCAATTCTAACCAAGGCAATGCAAGAACGAAGTATACGAGAAACAGTATGGATTGACCAATTTCTTGATCCCGCAACAGGCGCAGTTCTGATCGACGAGGCTGTCGACCAACTGCTTGAAGAGATTCGCCCAGTTATTAAAAGGGGGACAAATCTATATGGTGTATCGTGGTCAGCCCACGTTCCATCGGATGTGCCAATTATACTCAACGCAATTTCAGATTCGTATATGGACAGGATTAAGGAGTTAGATGACGAGGGCTTTAGATCAAATATTGAGTTGTTTAAAGATCAGGGTCGACGCCTTGGCTTTTTGCTTCAAGATTTAAATGATGACCTGCAAGCATTTATTCAGTCGAAGGGCATCACAACATTAGATGATGCAAGGTTTTCTGCGCAAATGTTTGAAACGCAGCAATTGACTGAACAAGCGACTATGGCGCGTCAATCTTTGATGTCTTTAAAACAAACATACTTGCAAACAGCAGCAAAGTTGGATGGGACGATGGAGCCAACAATGGAGGATCGGCTTCGCGCAGAAAATGATCCAGTTGTAATGCGACAAGAACAAACACTCGAAGCTCTGCAGGCAAATCTGAGAGCGCTACGAGAACGGCTTGGCACAACACATCCTCAAATCAAGGAATCGGAAATTACTGTTAGGGCAACACAGGATCAAATAGAATCGAAGATTCTACTCATTATTAGAAGAAACCTTACCGCTCAGTTACGAGAAGTAGACACTTCGATTAATACTATCACAACGACCTTAGAGCGAACAGAGTCCGAAATAGAATTAAAAGATGCGGGATTACGTGATCTTGCTGCAAACCAATCAGTCTATGAAGGAATGGAATCTAAACGCAAAAGATTAGAGATGCAACTTGATGAGAATCAGCGGCTTACTTCAAGTTTAACACTCATGCAATTGCGAGTTGATGCGAGTCGGGTTCGCCGATTAACTCCCGCACTCGAGCCACGCGAGAAATCGTTTCCTAAAATAGAAATCATGATTCCAGTTGGTGTGGTGCTTTGTGTTGGTGCTTTTGTTGGAATAATTTTCTTACGCGAGTTGATGGATCAGAAAATACGAAGCGCAAGTGATGTGTTAATTATTCCCGGAGCTCGGGTCGCAGGCGTGTTGCCAGATGTTGAAGAAGATCCATCTGGTTTAGAAAATCCTGAACTGGCATTGGTATCGAGTCCAGAAAGCGTCTTCTCCGAATCTTGCCGTCAGGCTTGGGCGGGAGTTAATCGCGCGATGCAAAAATCTGCACACCAGACGCTTCTTGTTCTCTCCGCTGCACCTGAAGCAGGCACAACAACCGCCATAGGCAATTTTTCGATTGCATCGCAGCTGTCGGGTATGAATACAGTTGTAGTTGATTGTAATTTCCGTAGACCGAGCGTGGCCTCCATGTTTGATTACGATGATGCTGATGTTGGTATCGCCGATTTGCTCGCAAATGGCGCAACTTTGGAGAGTGTGATACACCACAGCGATTCGGGTGTAGATGTTGTTTCCGCCGGAACTCCAGCCAATCGACTCTTCCAACGTCTTGGAAGTGAAAAAATGAAAAGCATTTTGGCGCAGCTCCGCGCTAAATACGACCTTGTGCTAATAGACGCACCGCCATCAATTGTTGCCGGAGATGCGGTTCTTCTTGCGAACTTAGTTGATGCGATTACGTTGGTTGTGCATAGCGACCGTGACGAGAGGGGTCTTGTCGCGCGAGTTCTTCGTGAGCTTGGCGAAAGCAGAGCCGAAGTTCTTGGTGTTATGTTGAATGCAGCAGTTGGCACTGTTGGCGGATACTTCCGTAAGAATTACCTTGCAATGGTTTCCTACTCGGAACAGGATGACGACGGCGAATAAAACAATATGATTCAAGTTGACACCGCAGAGCCGTTTATCCAGATGGGGTGGCTTCCCTTCTTGTTTCGGTATTGGCCCGTGCTATGCGTCTCGTTTGTGGTTTCAGTTATTACTACGCCGGTGATGCGTTTCGTTGCAAGAAAAACAGGTGTTGTCGATCATCCAGATGAAGCAAGAAAGATGCACAAGAAGCCAATTGCCTATCTGGGCGGTGTTGCAGTTTTCTTTGCAATTTTTGCAGGTATTCTTGTGAGTTACTTTGCTGTTTATAGTCCTGCAGTATTCCAGCCATTTCCCGTTGTTGTATTGGTTGGTATGTGTGCAATTGGATTGACTGGTCTTGCTGATGATATATTTGAGTATTTCGATCCATGGTGGAAGGTTGCTGGCCAATTGGTTGCTGCTGCTGCTATGGCACAACAAGGTGTAGGAACAAGAGTCGCCGAAGGTTTTATTCGAGGTGTTTTAGGCATTTCAGAATCGGTTTGTAATTACCCTATCGTTGAAGCGAGTGCACTAATGCCAGATCCAATTACGCTGACCATGATTACGGGTGTCATCATTATTGTTATCTTTGTGTTGGGTGCATGCAATGCCGCCAATTTACTCGATGGTTTAGATGGATTGCTCTCTGGAACCGTTGCTATTACATGCGTTGGACTTATTGCAATAAGTGTAATGATTGCGATGCATATGACAGAAAATGATCTGTTAGATATTGCAAAACGTCTTCCAAAGAACGAGTTTTTGTCTAACCGGGGTAATTCTATCACGCTTATAAATGCGAATATTGTTTTAGGATTTGCAATTCTGGGCTCGGTTTTAGGTTTTTTAATTTATAACTTTAATCCCGCTTCTATTTTTCTTGGAGATGCTGGAAGTTTATTGCTCGGATACTTGTGTGTCGTGATGGTGCTCATGCTCGGCGAGAGGGGGCAAACGTACTTGGTGGTTTCAGGATTGATTGTGTTTGCTCTTCCTATTCTAGATACTCTTTTAGCAATTATACGTCGGAAGATGGCTGGTAAGCCAATGTCTGAACCAGACTCTAATCACATTCACCACATCTTGAAACGTAAATTTGGAAACGTGAAAACGACAGTATTTTCGCTGTATGGAATATCTACCATCTTTTGTGTGCTCGGTGTAGCACTTGCATATGCGCATCTGACGCAAGCGATTCGAGCTTGGGTTATCTATCTGGCAGCCATAGTCATTTTCGGTGGAATTAGTTTGATTGCTTTGGATGCATCTAGGCGTCATGAAACCACATGAAAAACTCCCAAACAAAAGTCTTGTTTGTTTGTATGGGTAATATCTGTAGATCGCCTGCAGCAGAATGCTTTTTTAGGACTGCAATAGAAAAAATGTGCACCAAGTCTGGTTTTGAAATAGATTCAGCAGGAACTGGCGGCTGGCATGTTGGCGCAAATCCAGATAGGCGAATGCGCGCTGCAGCAAAAAAACAAGGGCTAGCGATTTCAGGAAGTGCTAGGCAAGTTGTTACAGAAGATTTTTCGGCATTTGACTGGATATTTTGTATGGATCAAGACAATCTTGATGATGTGTTAGGAATGGGAGCAAATCCAGAAAAAACTAAAATGTTATTGCCTTATATTGAACATGCCACACTGATTGAAGTGCCAGACCCCTATTATGGCGGTGAAGACGGGTTTAAAAACGTGGTTGCACTTATTCATGATGCTACACAGAAATTGGCACTGAAACTTTGTCCTTAAATCGCTAAAATACGGGGATGTCAAACCAAACAATGGAATCAACACGTTGTGATGGATCTAGCAGTAAATCATCTGCAGCCATCCTTCTTGCAGATTCATTTCGAGAACAAGGTTTAGTTGCACTTGGAGAATGTGGTTGTGAAATCGTTATGGACCCTTCATTGAAAGATGGGGCACTAGTTGAAGCAATTGCCGCTACGAATCCGGACATCCTTGTTGTTCGTTCAACAAAAGTAACTTCAGAAATGATGTGCGCTTCTGAACGCCTGAGTCTTATTGTCCGAGCGGGTGCTGGTTACGACACTATAGATATCTCAGCAGCGTCAAAACGGGGAATCTTTGTTGCAAATTGTCCGAACAAGAACTCCATTGCAGTTGCGGAACTCGCTTGGTCTCTCATTTTGTCATGCGACAGAAAAGTGCCAGATCAGGTTATTGATTTGCGAAACGGGTCATGGAATAAAAAAGCATATTCCAAGGCAAGCGGTTTGCATGGTCGAACACTTGGCGTGATTGGTCTTGGTGGAATAGGCAAGGAAGTGATTTCCCGCGGGAAAGCATTTGGGATGAATATTGTTGGTTGGTCGAGGTCATTGACCGACGAGGTTGCCGTTGAATTAGGAATCAATAGATGTGATACTTTGTTAAATTTAGCAAAAATGTCTGATGTTGTCACAGTTCACGTTGCATCAACACCTGAAACAGAACATATTATTGATGCTGCTTTTCTAGATGCGATGCAAGAGGGAGCTACGCTTATTAACACCAGCCGAGGCAAAGTCATTGATGAACAAGCTCTATTGCAAGCCGTGAAAGAAAAGAATCTTTGTGTTGGCCTAGACGTCTATCAAAACGAACCCTCGGCTGGCGACGCTAGTTTTTCGCCCGAAATTGTGGGACAGTCTTGTGTGTATGGAACACACCATGTTGGCGCATCAACAGAGCAAGCGCAAGATGCGATTGCAATGGAAGCGGTTCGAATTATTAAATCCTATATAACAAGCGGTGAAGTTCCAAACTCTGTGAACAGGGCAAAGTCCACGCCAGCGAAAGCTATATTATCCATTCGGCATTTAAATTTACCCGGGGTACTTGCACATATTTTTGAATTAATTAGCCGTACCGGCATTAATGTTGAGGAAATGGAAAATGTAATCTATGAGGGTTCGGAGGCAGCGTGCGCAAGAATACAACTTGGCGAATTGCTAACCCAAGAACAAATTGAAAAAATACGTGGCAACGACAACGTGCTGTCTGTTACGGTCTCAACTATTAATACATAAAGTACTCCTATGACTACAACTACTACTGATCGTTCTCTTAATTTTTCTGCAGGACCCGCTACATTGCCAGAACCAGTGCTCCGCAAAGCGCAGAGTGACCTTTGGGACATTGCTGAAAGTGGAATTGGCATTTGTGAACACAGCCATCGCGGCCCAGTATTTGATAGAGTTATCGATGAAGCTGTTGCAGATTGCATAGCAGTCGGGAATATCCCAGATGATTTTGAAGTTCTTTTTTTGCAAGGAGGGGCAACGCTCCAATTCGCAATGCTCGCCATGAATTTTTTAGGAGATGGGCAAACAGCAAACTATCTCGACACGGGTGTGTGGACTAGTAAAGCAATCAAAGAAGCCAAAAAGATTGGCAATGTGCATCTTGCGTTTGATGGTTCGCAAAGTAATTACGATCACTGTCCGGCAGATAAAGAAATTCATGCAGTAGCTGATGCAGCGTATATGCATTACTGCACAAACAATACTATTTATGGAACCCGATTTACAAACGTCCCAGAAAGTGATGCGCCAGTCATTTGCGACATGAGTTCTGATATTTTTTCACGAACAATAGATTGGTCAAAGTTTGATATGGTATATGCTGGCGCACAAAAGAATCTTGGTCCATCAGGAACGGTACTAGTTGTCATCCGAAAGTCGATGCTAGAAAAATGCCCCAAGGGTTTGCCGATTATGTTGAATTACAACGCGATTGCTGAAAAGGGTTCTCGTTTAAATACACCACCCACATTTGGTATTTATTTGATGGGTCAGGTGTTTAAATGGATTTTGTCAAAAGGCGGTTTGCAAGAAATTGAAACTATAAACGAACGTAAGGCAGGCATGATTTACCATGCACTTGACTCGAACAGCGATTTTTACACAACGTTTGCTAAAGAATGTTGCCGTTCTCGGATGAACATTTCATTTAAAACAAAAACCACAGAACTCGACACACTGTTTCTTGAAGAATCAGCAAAACAGGGGATGTCTGGTCTGAAGGGGCATCGTAACCTTGGTGGATTACGTGCTTCAATTTACAACGCCTTTCCGGAAGATGGGTGTGCGCGATTTGCTGAGTTCTTAGAAACCTTCGCTGCGAATCATTAACTTAAATCATGTACAAATAATCCGCTGCGCAACTTTGGCTCAAACCAAGTTGATTTTGGGGGCATGATGAGGTCAGCATCTGCAACATCGATCATTTGATCGATAGTTGTGTGACACATTGAAAACGCAATTGCGGCATCGCCTTCATCTACGCGTTTTTCAAGTTCTTGAGTACCTCGGATGCCGCCAACGAAATCGATACGCGTATCACTCCGTGGATCACCAATCCCAAGCAAGGGTGAAAGTACACGTTGTTGGAGCAAGTCAACATCAAGTGATGCAATTGGGTCAGTAGTATCGATGTCTTTGAAGTCAAATTGAAACCATCCGTGTTCTTTGCCAAGGTATATGCAGCATGAGCCCGAGGAATTTGGTGATGGAGCATCCGTCTTTTCGATAGTTCCAATTTCTGAAAGTTTTGCAAGTAAGTTTTCTGGAGTGTTGCCGTTAAGGTCGAGCACAACACGGTTGTAAGGTAAAACATGCAATTGGTCAGCAGGGAAAAGAACCGTTAGGAACCAGTTGTACTCTTCAGTGCCATTGTGGTTCGGGTTTTTTTCTTGCAGTTCCACCGCCGCGCGGGCTGCACTCGCACTTCTGTGATGCCCATCAGCAACATATGCAAGGTTGATTGACCCGCATGCTTTTAATAAACCATCTTGGTTTTTAACTCTCCATCCAGTATGCATAACACCATCTTCAGCGACGAAATGAAACATGGGTCGTTTATTCATTTCATCGTCAACTATGGAATCAATTATATTATTGCCACGGTAAGTAAGGAATACAGGTCCAGAATTTGCATGAATGCCAAGGACGTGGTTCGTGCGGTCGTCTTCTTTGGCTTGGCGAGTATTCTCATGTTTCCGGATGAGATTGTTGTTGTAATCGTCAACATGGCAACAAGCAACGAGACCGACTTGGTGGTGATCGCCCATGCATTGCCTATATAAGTAGAGCGAAGGAGCTGAATCCTTAACCAATGCCCCAATTTCACGGAGTCGCAGGTAATTTACTTTAGCTTTTGCATAAACTTCATCATCGTATGGAGAGTGTGTATCAGGAAGATCGATTTCAGACCTCACAACGTGAATAAAACTATCATCGTTGGCTTGACCGATTGCCTTTGCCTCTTCGCGGTTAACAACATCGTATGGGACTGAGGCAACGCGAGTTGCGTCTGAAGTCGTGGGGTGGACGGCTTGAAACGGCCTTATTCTTAGTGTTGACATGTTGGAAGTGTACACAATTGAGAAAATGGGAAAGGAAATTGGGTTGTGCTTGCTTCTCTTGTTTGCATCAGTAATTGGGCTTATTTTGGTCAGCGCTTCCCCCGATGATTGATAAGCAGCAACATCTTTGGCCATCAGGAAGAGCATGGCTCAAGAAATAATTGTTGCAATCCCGCCGCTTGGATGGCAGCAGGAACCCCGAGGTTCGAAATCGCCGTGATTTCGTTCAAGTCACCCCAGGCCCCGCAATCCATGTCTGATTGCTTACTAAGGGAGCACAATCGTATGAACACACTCACCACAACAAACACAAACATCATTCGGCGCGGATTTACATTGATTGAAATCCTGATTGTCGTTGTCATTCTTGGCATTTTGGCTGCAGTCGTAGTGCCACAATTTACAAATGCCGCTGACGATGCAAACGACGCTGCTATACGAAGTCAATTACAAACACTTAGAGGACAAATTGAACTTTATCGAGCACAAAATTCAGGGGATCCTGGTCTTCTTGCTACTGGATGGACTGACATGATTGATGGCGATTACCTGATGGGCACGCCAAGTAACCCACTTACTTCATCCTCAACAATTGCAGCCACAGCAGCAGCGGGTGTTGGCTGGGTATGGCGCGATAAGAGCGCAACAAATAGCACAAAAGGTCTTTACGGAGTTGCCGCTGACGGTACCGAATTTATCGAATAACACACTCCCTGCCACCTCGGGCAGTTAATTACCCCCTAGCGGGGCAGATGATGGAGGTCATCTGCCCCGCTATTTTTGTATAAGAAAAAATTCCTCCAAGGAATTAATTTAGCCCAATCCCACGTAGACTCAGAAATGTGGGGCGGAGGGATGAGCGTAGTCCTATAACTGAAAGTGACCGATTCCGTGAGCAAGAATTCTGTGGATGGGCTTGTGTTGGGTAGGGATTCGCCCGATGCAAATCAGTGACCCGCTTTGGGTTAAGTAAAGAATGATGAAGAATAATGCCACATCAAAAATGTCTACTCTTCGTAGAGGGTGGACGTATATCGAGCTGCTTACAACCATTACGGTGCTTGCAATAGCAGCGGTTGTACTTGTTCCTCACGCAAGTTCTGGAGCTTCTGCAGCTGGTCAGTCAGCAACTCGGCTCTTGGTTACTGACGTGCTCGCCGCTCAAATGGATGCGGTTGCGAATCAAGAATTTCGTCGTATTCATTTTTTTGCTGATGGAAGTGGTTGGTGCGTTGAGATTCTCGACAGCAGCCAACTTTCTACACCATACAATTCCGCTACCGCTCTGTACGCAGACGATGCTTCTGAGTCGCAGGGACACGACCAAAAAACATATATCAATTTCAATCAGGACAGCCGTTTTAGTAATATATCCATTGATTCCCCTCTTTTTGATGGTGCGAACACAAGCGTAATTTTTGATCAAACGGGTGGGATTGTTGCTCCCAACGGATCACCTAGCACTGGTGGAAGTTTTGAAGTACACAGTGGCGAGCACGCATGGCAAGTGCAACTTGCACCACTTACTGGGAAAGTAACAGTTACAAAAGTTGGTTCACCTTAATAATGTTTTCAAAGAATAAAAACACAAAGGGTCAAATTGGCATCGCCTTTCACGATGGTGGTATAACCATTGGTCAATGCTCGTGGAAAAATGGTGGTTACCAGAATTCTGTTGTAAAACGAATAGACGCAAACCCGCGCGACCTTTCCGCTGATTGTTGGCAAGCGTATATGAATCAGACTGGAGTTGCTGGGGCAGATTGCGTGCTATCTTTACCACCTTCTGTTGCGCATCATCAAGTATTGCGGTTACCCAACATGAGCGAAGAAGAACTCAAAGAGGCGTCTGCCTGGGAAATGGTTGACCGTCTTGGTGTAGATCGCTCGACTTTACAACTCGATGCTATACCAGTAGGTTCAGGTGGTGACGTACTTGCCATTGCTATCGATCAACAAGTGCTTGCTGGTTTACTTGATCCACTATATAGAGCAGGCCTTCGACCAACCGCCATCGAGCCGCAGTGTGTTTCTGTTGCTCGAACGCTGAGTTTGTTGCATCGACGCCAAAGCGATCAATCAACAGTTCGGTCAGTTTTGAATTTTGGGATTCATGGCGCATCATTTATTGTTCTTGCAGGTGACTCTCTTGTATTTTATAAGAACCTTGAACACAGTGGATTAAAATTAGTTGAAGCGATTGCATCCCATACAGATGTAACAATCGAACAAGCCGAACAAATGCTTTCATGTTCGCAAAATGAGACTGAAGACATTGAAGTCAGCAAAGCGGTACGAGACGCAACACGCGAAATACATGAAGCCATCGCAACAGATGCTATGAAATGTATTCGACACTATGGTGTTACAAACCGCGGCCCGCTTTCTACGCATTTAATTGTGACTGGAAGTTCTGGGTGGAATACACATTTGGCAAATGTTCTCAAGACATCGTGTAGTCAAGAAGTCGTTCCTGATAGAGAGATTCCTCATATTCAATCATTGCCAAGTGAAATCATTAGTTCTAACGGTTGGCATGTTGCCTTTGGCGCGAGCCTTGCAAATTTGTATCAGCAAAAACAGCGACGCGGTAGTGACACAATAATAAAGGAAGCAGCATGAATTTATTGCCTGACCAATATGTTGAACGGAGCAAAAATAAAGCAAGAAGCAATCGAGTTGCTGTTGCAATCATTTTTTTACTTTGTGTGGTTGCAGTTGTTGCGACACACTCCCGCCTGTCGATGAATTCCGCCGTTGAGCATCTCGTTGTTACACAATCTCGCGCAAATAGCGCCCTTGAACTTGAGGTTGATGCCACATCACTTGAGTTAAAAAAAGCACGTTTAGAGTCTTTTATTGATCGGTACAACAACGAGAAAATCACATTTGCTATGGGAGATATTGTTTCTACCATTACAAACATGCTTCCAGAGTCAATGACACTAGAAGATATTTCTCTCGATATTGTGCAGACCGAAGACGGAAGGGGCATAAGCGGCCGTCTTGCGGGTTTTGCTGCAACAGACGAAATGATTGCTTCGCTAGTTTCAACACTGCAAACACAGACACCATTTGGGGCAGTTTCCATGGACTACAGCAAATCACGTACTGTTCGTGGGATGCGTGCACGAGAATTCAGGGTGAGTTTTCTTATCGATTTAGAAAGCCAATGGGAAGTTTCCCGTATGGTTGTTGTTGGAGGTGAAGAATGACTGCATCACGTGAACGTTGGATGTTATTTGGAGCGTTTGTTTTAACGGTTTTATTTGTTTGTTTTTTTATTGTTCCAAACTATCAAAACGTACAATCCGCATCTTCAAGCGCACTTGAATTAGAAAACAGAATTAAGCAACTCGAGCGACGACAAGTAGAAGTTGAAAAAATGAGTCAAGATTTTCTTGCCCTTGAAAAGCAGGCACAATCCGAATGTAAGTGGGTTCCAACCTCGCCAGACACGGCACAAATTGTAAAGGCGCTATCACTCGAAGTTGACGGTCAGTATGTTCACGACCAAAGCTTTACCGCTGGGGCTTCTTCGCCCAAACTAGAGCAGGAAGATGGTTTCTCAATTCAACCTCTGGCAGTAACACTGCATGCTGATTTTAATTCCATTTTTTCAGTTATACAAAATGTAGAATCAATGAACCGGTTAATTCGCGTTTCATCTTTACGAATCACATCTAAAGACATTGAAAAGGACGGCGATTTGCCAGTGCTTGAAGCGGCAATAGGATTACACGCCATGTACGACAGCGGTGGAGGCCTGCAATGAACAAAAAAATGAGATTAATGTGGCAACGTATAACAGCAGATCGAAGGCGCTTTGGTTTGTTTTGCACCCTACTGTTTGTGGGTTTGCTTCTATGGGCGAGGATTATTGTTATTGCTAGACCACCGCGCACCGCTGTTGCAGATTCAGAGATAGCGGCGTCTGTTGAGGTGCTTGCGACATCCGATAAGATTCTGGTTCCTGTTTTGTTGGAAACTAAGCCACGCAAAAACCCATTTACAATTCATCGAAACACCTTTCCCACAGGGAACGCTTCGACCGATAATAACAAGCCACTGTATCTAGATTCAACGCTCAAGGCAGAGCAGGCGATTGTCGCTGGTCTTACCCTTGAAGCAATTATGGGTAAGGTTGCCATGATCAACGGACGAGTTGTTCAAAAAGGCGATATTGTTGTGGTTCAGAATGTGCCTGATCCACTGCGGTTAACGGATGTTTCAGGGCGTTCAGTCATCATTTCGGCTGGAGACCGCCGATATGAACTCACGATAGCGTCCCCTCACCGTTGATGGGTGCGGGTGCGCGTTTGGAGACGCATCCGTGAAAAAAACACTTGCCATATTATTATTTTCTCTTCTTTTTCTACCACAACTATCTATTGCCCAGGAGGCAAGCGAAGAAGTTGTCATGGACGAGTTCGGAACGGTTGACCTTGTTGTCAATGAAACCGAAGTTGTGCAAGTGCTTGAAATGCTGGCGATTCAAAGTCGCAAGAATATTATTGCATCGAACAATGTCACTGGGGCAGTTTCAGCCAACCTTTATGACGTAACGTTCAACGAAGCGCTCGATGCAGTGCTGCGAGTGAATGGCTTCGGATATATTGAAGAAGGAAACTTTGTGTATGTTTATACACTTGAAGAACTCGACACAATCGAAAAAGCAAGACGTAAGACGGAGAGCCGTATTTACGAATTGCAATATTTATCTGCTGCTGATGCTGATGAATTTGTAAAACCATTATTGTCTGAAAATGGCAAAGCAGCATTCCGTGGGGACGTAGAAGAAGGGTATCAACCCTCCCTTACGGATGGTGGTGGAGACAGTTATGCGTGGGCAAGTAAACTTGTTATTAACGATTATCCAGAAAATCTTGAAACTATAGCATTGCTTTTAGAAGAATTAGATACACCACCTTCCCAAGTTGTTGTTGAAGCAACCATTGTGCAAACCAAAGTCCACGAAGACAATGAATTTGGCGTGGATTTTACAGCACTATCAAACATCCAAATCGGTGGAATCGTGGGCGGTCCGCTTTCGGCTGCACAGAGTGTTATTTCAGGCACTTTTGGAGATACAAATATAGAAGCAGTTACTTCAGGTGTAGGTAAAACAGAGACTAATACTGGTTTTTCAGGTGGATTAAAGGCTGGGATAATCAAAGACCATGTTGGTGCATTTTTGAAAGTACTGGATCAAGTTGTTGATACAACCGTAATGGCGCGACCGCGTATTACCTGTCTCAATCGCCAACGTGCTGAGGTTCTCATTGGTACGAGGGTGGGCTATCTATCAAGTACACAAACTGACACAAGCACAACACAGACAGTTGAATTTCTAGATACTGGAATTCAATTGGTATTTAGGCCGTTTATATCTCCTGATGGCATGATACGAATGGAGTTACATCCAAACGTATCGAATGCAACACTGCGAACAGATGCAGGTCAATCAATTCCAGATGAGATTACACAACAAATAATGACCAACGTCCGTTGTCGAGATGGCGAAACCATTATTCTTGGTGGACTGTTCCGAGAGCACACTACGATTAGTCGAAATCAGGTTCCGTTTCTTGGCGACATCCCACTCATTGGCGCTGCGTTCCGTGGTCAAGACGACACAGTTGAAAAAGAAGAAATTATATTTTTGTTGACACCTTCAATCATTCCAGACGAACGACTGTGGGAAGCGGGCAAAGATTCACTGGAAATTGTTGAATCAGTTCGCGTTGGTGCTCGAGCGGGCCTATTGCCATTTAGTAAAGACCAAATTACAGCGAATTACAACCGAGATGCATTAGATGCGTACCGAGTTGGCGATTTAGACAAGGCATTGTATTGGTCTAACTTATCTCTTCGTAACACAACGGAACAGCCAGAGATGATTCGGCTGCGAGAAAGAATCACAAATGAGCAAGAATCAGTGTGGGAGCGTGACTTGATTCGCAAACTATTGCAGCGTGAACAGCAGACAGTGCAAATAAGTACAGAGGAAATCCAATGAAGCGAATGGTTGTGATTGTTGCAGTCAGCGTTCTTGCAGGGTGCGGTGGACCAACAAAGCAAGGAAAAATTGCACGAGCAAACGCCCACCAACGTATGGATGTAGTCAATGCAGACCTTGCAGCGCAACAAGCGATGCAGCAATTTGAAGTTGGGCAACTTAAAGCTGCGCTTGAAACAATCGATTCAGCGATTGCTCGGTTTGATGAAAACGCTAAGTACCATCTGCTTCGCGGAAGAGTTTTAATTGAGCAACACCGACTTGATTCAGCACGTAAATCGCTCGTTCGATCAATAGAACTAGATCCTGATGTTGCTGAGTCACATTATTTTCTTGGAGTGTTACATCAACGTTGGTCAGAAGATACTCTAGCATTAGAGTGTTATAAAAAAGCAATGGAGCACAACCCAACTCACCCACAGTTTTTGCTCGCTGCTGCTGAGTCATACGTTGCACTCGGGCAGCTTGATGAAGGGATAGAACTTCTGAGAACTGCAGGGAAGGAATTCCAGCACCAACCATCAATTTCCGCATTGCTTGGTCACATACATTTGCGAAAAGGTAATCCAAAAGAGGCGTCGAAATATTTGGCAGATTCAAGGCTACTTGGTAACGATGATGCCGAAGTGTTAACGTTACTTGCAACCGCTCAGTTTAATGCCGGAGAATATGCGAAATGTTTGCATACTATTGCACAACTTCAAGAATCAAACGAGTTGTCGCATACATTCCAACGATTAAAAGGAAAATGCCTTTCGGCAACGGGACGACAAATTCAAGGCAGAGACATTTGTTTAAAAGTAACTAGACAAACGCCAGATGACACAGGTGCATGGATTGATCTTGGATTTATCGCGTGGGATATGGGCGACTATGAACGAGTTGCTCTATGTGGCAAGAAAATAAGCGAATTGTCACCAGAAAATATAGAGGGTCCTCTTTTTGAAGGAATCGTTGCAATGCGCTCTGGAGATGCTATTCGAGGGGAGCGTTTACTCGCCATGGCACAGTCCGATAACACCACTGATGGCTTAGATTTACTTATTCAATCTTATGCAAAAGTCGCAAAATTGAGGGCAGAAAGTGCAATTACACAGAATATGACGGCAAATTCGGTCGAAGGTGATGCTGAGCAACACCCCATTGGACTGGTTGAGGGAAGCCAGCCAATTGTGGGTGTCACTCAAGATTCCCCTCTTGCCCCCTAGACGCGTTCGTCAACTTGGGCAGGTACAACCCAAGCAAGGCGCCGCGTGTTTACAGATCCAATTTCAATCTTAATCCTTACCGTAACAACCATCTCTACGGTTGTAGCGGTTATTGTTGGATTGCAGTGGAAAGCTCGCGAGTCCGCAGCGGTTGCAGCAATGCATTTGGCGAAGCAAGAAGCAGATGAAGCAAAAGGCGCGCTTGATTCTGCAAAAATCCACGCTTGCATAGACCGTACACACCGACGTCAAGTTGAGGCAGTTATCGATGTTTTACGTGATGCTGTTATTGTTGTTGACGCGCACGGTGAAGTGTTGCACGTCAATGACGTTGCCTCCGGACTCCTCTCCGTTTCACTGAACGAAGCAACCGGGAGACCGTTAGCAGAAGTTATTGCCGATCATCAACTTGCCGCAACAATTTCTCATGCACGTAGTGGACTTTCAAAAGAAGGCCGACTTTACGAACAAGAAATTAAAAACGGCAATGAAAAAGTTTCTTACGAAGTGCACCTTCAATCAGTGGGCCACAAAGACGAATCCATGCATGCAGTGGTTACAGTTCTGCGCGACTTGTCTAAAGAGCGTGAAATCGCTCGACTTAAGAGTGACTTTGTTTCTAAAGCAAGTCATGAACTTCGTACTCCACTGTCATCAATCGCTGCATATATTGAGATGCTTGTTGACGGAGATGCGCAGGACGATGAGACACGTCAAGATTTTTATGGTGTCATTTCGATTGAAACTCAACGACTCCAGAGAATGATTAATAACTTGTTGAACATCAGCCAAATTGAAGCGGGCTTAATGCATATCGATCGAACGTCTGTCGATTTTGAAGAATTGGTAAATCGTGCTGTAACAAATATGAAGCCACAAGCAAATGATAAGAACCTTGAAATACAATCGCAAATTGCTGATGTGGATTTGTCTGTTGTTGGTGATGGTGACATGCTTTATCAAGTAATAGTAAATTTGTTGTCGAACGCAATCAAATATACGCCAGAAGGCGGTCGAATTACAGTTGCGTCAGACACAGACAATCTAACTCGCAGCCTACGTTTTTCGGTGTCAGATACAGGCCTTGGTATTGCACCTGATCAAACAGACAAAGTGTTCGATAAATTCTTTCGGGTTGAAAATTATCGAAAAGTAGCAAAGGGGACTGGTCTTGGATTAAACCTTTGCCAACACATCATTGAAACACTTCACAGCGGACAAATTGGTTTGGAATCCACCCTAGGTATGGGGTCGAAGTTTTGGTTCTCGATTCCAACAGAAAGAGGGCAGCGAAAGGTAGCATGACAACAGCACACTCTATTTTAATTGTTGACGACGAAGCACACATCTTACAAGTGCTTTCATTGAAGTTGCGAAACTGTGGATACGTTGTTAGCACAGCTGTTGATGGTGAAGATGCTTTGCATCAAGTAAAAACGAACCCTCCAGATCTTGTCATTACAGATGTGCAAATGCCATATATGAACGGTCTCGAATTATCGCAGGTTCTTTCTGATGATAGTGAAACCACACACATACCCGTAGTTGTGCTTACCGCACGTGGCCACACTCTTGAGGAAAGTGACACGGACATTCCGAATGTTCGAAAGGTCTTAAGTAAACCATTTAGTCCACGTGGAATCGCAGAATTGTGTGCGGAACTGCTTGCTAATGTGCAAAGTAGTATTGATGGAAAGCGAGACGCTGCGTGAATACAAAGAACTTTACATCAATTGCACACGATACAACATCACCTTTTTCAAAGTTGATTCGCGATTCTGGCATGGTATTGTTACATTGTGATGCAAAAGGGAAACTAATCCGGAATAAACAAAGCGATTGGCTTATTGACTTGCTCAGCGCGTCACCTCTTGTGCGCCTTGCAATTACATCAAATTGCACAACGTGGGCAAACCAAAACACTCTTCATCCTGTTGAAGCACTTCAAGGACTTTGGCTTGTGCCAGTTCGTAAAACAAACAAGCGAGATGGCGGTTTTATAATTGGTGGAATCGTAACGGATGTACTTTGTACAAGCGAATATCTCCACGCACTTTGTCAAGCAAGCGGGGCTGACACAACAGTTGTGCGCGATATGTTGCTTTCACTTTCTCCAGTTGCAACGCAAGATGTACAACGAATTGCTTCGATGTTCCAATTTGCTTGGAATGCCCAAGCAACAAGCGACACAAATCAAAACACGATGGACGCTGTTGGCCAAGAACTTGCTGAT
>PVBE011609113.1_pt1 | contig 25952 bp, 21 predicted proteins | sample 1631181 | NCBI WGS metagenome assembly PVBE01 (sample SAMN08397723, study PRJNA350692) | Marine metagenome, whole genome shotgun sequencing project. | isolation source: water | place: Pacific Ocean | collected 2012-04 | reverse complement strand
CACCGCGTAGCTCAGGTAGACCTGCGAGGACCTCGCCCCTTGGTCGAACGGATCGTCGAAAGCGTAAACCATGTCTCCGAACATGTGTAACCCTTGTCTCCGGTCTTTACAGACAGGCTCAGGGTGAGCGGGGGAAAGCCTCGCTCGTGGCGAACCTGTTCCCGCTCGTGGCTAGCCCCTCCCGCTCGTGGTGAGCCTGTCGAACCACGGGCGCCCTTCGAAGGCGGCGCTCCGGTGGGACGAACTAGCGAAGGGTGTCACGCCCCAGTGTGGGTGCAAGGCACGCCCTGCTGGGCCTAGCGCGGTTGTCGAGCCTGTGCCATACTGCCCGATACTTATCTGCCGGGGGGTCACCGCGAGGAGGCACGGACATGGCACGGGGTGGTCCTCTTCTGACGATTGGCACGCCAAAGGGCCTAGGGATATGGGCCGAGGCGCCGTTGGGATCTGTCCGGCCCCTTCCTGGAAGGGGAGGAGATCAACCATGCGGTGCTGGACCCGCAATCGGGCGCCGTGTACGTCGCCGCGAACTCCCCCTGGTTCGGCTCCCAAGTAGCGTGGACGATGGACCTGGGAGCGACGTGGTCCTACGCACGGGAGAACCCTCGGTTCTCCGCGGACCGAGGGATGACGGTAGAGCGGCTCTGGCGTATTCAGCCGGGGGTGGCGAGCCGCCCCGGGGTGCTGTTCGCGGGCGCGGCCCCCGCCACGCTCTTCCGCAGCGACGACTCCGGCGAGACGTGGCGGGAGGTTCGCGGGCTGGGCGACCATCCGACCCGAGGGCAGTGGTTCCCGGGGGCCGGGGGCCTGTGCCTCCACTCCATCGTTCCGGATCCGGACGACCCCAATCGGATGCACGTGGCGATCTCGGCCGCTGGAACCTTCCGTACGACGGACGATGGGGCCACGTGGGCGCCTCTCAACCGGGGGGTGCGGGCCGAGTTCTTGCCCGAGCGGTACCCGGAGGTCGGCCAGTGCGTGCACAAGCTGGTCATGGCCCCCACCGATTCGTCGCGACTCTACCAACAGACCCACTGCGGGACCTACCGCAGCCGGGATGGGGGCGAAGAGTGGGAGGAGATCACCGAGGGACTCCCCGCCGATTTTGGGTTCCCCATCGCCGTCCACCCCAGGGACCCGCAGACCGTCTACGTGCTCCCGCTGCAGCGGGCCGATAACCGGACGCCCCCGGGCGGCATCCTCCGTGTGTATCGGAGCCGTGACGGCGGCGACTCATGGGAGGCGCTTACCCGCGGCCTTCCGCAGCAGAATGCCTTCATGGGCGCGTATCGCGAGGGGATGGCGACCGACGATCTCGCGCCGGCGGGCATCTACTTCGGCACCAACACGGGGAAGGTGTACTTCAGCGGCAACGAGGGCGACACGTGGCGTCTCATCGCCGACAATCTTCCGCCGGTTTCCTCGATCTCCGTGTCGCCGGGAGGATGAGGTCGGAAGCCAGGCCGCACCGGGGTGTCGCTGCCTTGCCGGCCCATGCAACTCCCCGAGCCAGCGCGGGATGATCCGCCGCTCGTGAGGGTTCGGGTTCGTGGAGATGGACGACCCCTCGGAGGCCAGAGTGAGAGTGGCCGCCGACAACGTCAACGGTCGCGACATCAAGGGTCGGACCGTCGCGGTCAACGCGGCGCGGGCTCGGGAAGAGGGCTGTGGTGATGGACGCGGAGCCGGGTGCGAAGGCCCTGGCTGGTAGCCCAGACCCGTCCTCTCACCTGGCCACGATGACCCCTCCAGGCGACCGCTAGTCCGGGGTGCGTTCGACGGGGCCCCGCAGCTGCTTGGTCCCCGCCCGCTTGCGCTTCGACTCCAGCCGCCGCCTCTTCGACGCAGGGGGAGGCTTCGTCGGGATGCGGGGGCGTGGCGGCTCGGCGGCCTGGCGCAGCAGACCTACCAGCCGGCCCAAGGCATCGTCGCGGTTCTGGTCCTGGCTCCGGAAGCGCCTCGCGGTGATCGTCACCACCCCCGAAGCGCTCATCCGCTTGCCCGCCACCGTCGCCAGCCGCCCGCGAACCTCGTCCGTAAGCGACGTGCTGGCCCCCGCGTCGAAGCGGAGCTGGGCGGCCGTGGATGTCTTGTTCACGTGCTGGCCGCCGGGACCGGACGCCCGGATGAACCGGTACTCGATCTCCGCCTCGTCAATGGCGAACCCCGGAACGATGTCGATCATCGTCTTTGCCTGACCGTCCCCTGCCGCTTCATTTTCTCAAGCAGATCCCGGTGACACGGAGCACGCTTGGTGGGCTTCGGAAAACCCGTTTCGGCCACCCTCCTGCCCCATTCCGGGTCAGGAAGGGGCTCCGCCACTCTGAATCTGCCTCGTTTTCCGCGTGCCCCTTAGTGGGCGCGCAGAAAGTCTCGAATGGCGGCGTTGAACGCGGTCGGATCTTCCAGGTTGGAGAGATGCCCCGCCTTCGGGACCTTGACCAGCGTCGCGTCTGGGATGGCCGCCGCCATCAGCTCCGAGTCCGCGGGGGGCGCGACGGCGTCCTCCTCCCCCACCACGATGAGCGTCGGGACCGCGATCGTGGGCAGGAGGTCCGATGCGTCGGCGCGCAGCGCTATGCCCCGCAGGTCTCCGGCCACCGCCTGTGGGGAGCACTGGATCATCATCCTGCGGGCCCGGTCCACCACGTCGGGCCGGCCGGCCACCGTGTCCGCGGTGAGCATGCGCGGCAGTAGGCGCTCCGCTATCGGCCCCGCCCCCTCCCGCTCGGCGAGCTGGGCCATGTCCTCTCGCCCTGCTTTCGCCTCCTCCGAGTCCGACTGGGGGCGGGTGTCGAGCAGCAGGAGCGACTGGACCATCGCCGGGTACTTGCGGTAGAAGGCGAAGGCCACGTAACCGCCCATCGAGAAGCCGCCGAGGGCCACCCGCGGGATGCCCATGGCGTCCAGGAATCCCTTCAGATCGTCGGCCAGGAGCTCCATGGTGTAGGGCCCGGGAGCGGCCTGCGACTCGCCGTGGCCGCGCAGGTCCGGGGTCACCACGCGGAATTCGTACAGTAGCCGTTCGATCTGGGGCTCCCACATCCGTTTGTCCAGCGGGAAGCCATGGACCAGCAGGAGAGGGAGGTCCCCCGTTCCGTTGTCGTAGTAGGACATCAGGACATCGCCGACTTGTACCTTGGGCACGTCGCCTCCTTCTCTTCCGCCGGTCCGTCTCTCGCCACGCTCAGGCGTGGCAACGCCCGCGTGGCAGCGCTATCAACGAGTATACCCGGCCTCTCGCCGCGGGTCATTCCCTGCCGATGTCAGCCGTGGAACCTCCCTTGACAATGGAACATGCGTTCGTATACACTGTGGCCTCTAGCGGGGTGAACCGGTAAAGCGCTGCATAAGCCCCAAAGGCGCTGCCGGCTGGCGATTGAGGGGACATAGCAGGCTGATGAAAAACCTGTTCCGACCATCCCCCTGCCCCCTTTCTGGCAGGTCCTTCCCGGTTCCGAGAAGGATGGACTCTCCTTTTTCCGTACCCTGACAAGCATGGTCGTCATGCAACGGATGTCCGACTCAGGACACTAGTTAGCCATCACCGAGGGGCCGGTATGCGTGTAGCGTGTGTCCTGGTGGACCATTTCCCCTGGCGGGCGGAGGCTCAGCGCCACCCGGAGCTCGGGAGGGCGCCGATGATCATCGCCCAGCAGGAAGGCGCCCGCCCCACCGTGATGGACTGCTCGCCCGATCTGACTGCCATCACGCCGGGGACGCCCCTTCAGGAGGCGCTGTCCGCCTGCAAGGGCGCCGTCCTCCTGGAGGCCGATCCATCGCACTACCAGGCGCTCTTCGAAAGGCTCCTGGACGCGCTGGAGGAGCGGAGCCCCGTGGTGGAGCCGGACGCCCTCGGCGCGGCCTATGTGGAGTTGGACGGCCTGTCCGAGATGTACGGAGGCGAGGCCAGGCTGGTCGCGGCCCTGCTGGGGGCGGTCCCGGCGAGCTTTGAGCCCCGGGTCGGCGTGGGGCCGGGCAGGTTCCCCGCCAGCGTTGCCGCCCTCCGAGCCGCGCCCAACGGGGCGACCCAGGCCCCGGAGGACGTGGCGGGATTCCTGGCCGACGTTCCCGTGGACCGTCTCCCCTTTCCCTGGAAGACGCGCGTGCGGCTCCGCCACTTTGGGTTGCACACCCTGGGGCAGGTGGCCTCGGTGGGCATCGGGCCGCTGCAGGCCCAGTTCGGCCCGGAGGGGAGGCGGATGTGGGAAATGGCCCGCGGCCACGACTCCCGCCCGCTCCTGCCCCGGACGCACGAGCCCCTGCTGGTCGAATCGCTCTCCTTCGCCGCGCCGACTGTGGACCAGGGGCCGGTCCTGACGGCCGCGGAGATCCTTCTCGGACGCCTGTTCGGCAGGCCGGTCATGCGCGGCCGCTTCGCTCGGGCCTGCACCATGGCCGGTCAGGTGCTCCGGGGCTCCACGTGGCAGCGCCATCTCACCTTTCGCGAGCCCGTGGGCGACCGAGACCGCGCCCTCTTCGTGGTGAGGCACGCCCTGGACAACCACCCGCCTCCGGGCCCCCTGGAGGACCTGACCCTCACCCTCTCCGGCCTCACCGGAGACGCTGGACGTCAGGGCAGCATGTTCTCGGATGTGCGCCGGAGAGAGCAGATCAGGGACGCGGTGCAGCAGCTGGAGGCCCACAACGGGGGCCGGCCCCTGGTCTACAAGCTTCGGGAGATGGAGCCGTGGTCAAGGATACCGGAGCGCCGGTCGGTTCTGATGCCCTACGTCCGCTGAATGCCCCGGCGCGCCTGCAGGTGCGTGAGGACGATTCAGGGCGGCCCGCGCACGTCCGTCGCCGCCACCGACGGTGGGTCGCGGTGGCGCGCACGGCGGACCGCTGGCGAATCGACGACGAGTGGTGGCGGGAGCGACCCCTCTCGCGCACGTACTACCGGGTCCTCCTGGAGGACGGGCAGCCGCTCACCCTCTTCCGGGACGACGTCACCGGGCAATGGTACGAGCAGGGCGGCTATGGCTAGGGCCAACTGCGTAGTCTGTCCCACCCGCCCACCCGGACGGCTTCTTCTGGGGGTGTCCCCCAGACCCCCGTTCTCGGATTCCCCGGGAGTGTGAGGGGCAAAGCCCCTCACTTCATCAAGGGTCGGCTGGTTGGTTGGTTGGAAAAACGGTGACGTATGGGACTGACCACTCGCTACGCGGAGCTCCACTGCCACAGCTCCTACAGCTTCCTGGACGGCGCATCCTCCATCGAGGAGATGGCGGCGCGGGCCGCCGAACTGGGCTATCCCGCGCTGGCCCTGACCGACCACGACAACCTCTGCGGGGCGATGGAGTTCGCCCGGACGTGCGGTGGGCTGGGGGTGCGGCCAGTCATCGGGGCGGAGGTGACCCTCCAGGGCGGCCACCACCTCACGCTGCTGGTGGAGACCAGTGAGGGCTACGCCAACCTCTGCCGCCTCCTCTCCGTCGCCCACGTCTTCAGCGAGCGGCGCCATCCGCGGATCGACCCGGAGGTCTTCGCCACCCACGCCAGAGGGCTCATCGCCCTCTCCGGCTGCCGGTCGGGGAGGCTCGCCTCTCTGGTGACCGAGGGGAGGATCCGGGAGGCGAAAGAAATAGCGAGGCAGTTCCGGGAGTGGTTCGGCCCGGACGGCTACTTCGTCGAGCTCCAGCAGAACCTTGTCCACGGCGATACGGAGCGCAACGTCCGGCTCGTGGGCCTGGCTCGGGACCTGGACCTGGGGGTGGTGGCCACCAACAACGCCCACTACCATCGGCGGGACCGACGCCGCCTGCAGGACTGCCTGGTGGCCATCAGGCAGCGCGGCAGCCTGGAGGAGACCCACCGGGAGCGCCGCGCCAACTCCGAGTTCTTTATGAAGTCTCCAGAGCAGATGGCGTATCTCTTCAAGGACTGCCCGGAGGCGATCGCGAATACGCTGGTGATAGCGGAGCGGTGCGCTTTCGATCTGGGCCGGGACCTGAGCTACCGCTTCCCCTCCTACCCCGTGCCGGAGGGCGAGACGCCCCTGAGCCACCTGCAAGCCCTCTGTCGCCAGGCCGCCGTGCGCCGCTACGGCCGGGTCACGGAGCGGGCGCGGACCAGGATGGCGGAGGAGTTCCGGCTCATCGCCAAGCACGACCTGGCCGGGTTCTTCCTCATCTACCACGACATCATCCAGCTCGCCCGGGAGGTCCAGATGGACCTGGGGCTGGTGGACCGGGAGGTCCCCATCGAGGAGGCGCCTCCGGGCCGAGGCCGGGGCTCCAGCGTCGCCATGCTGGTGGGCTACCTCATCGGCCTCAGCCACATCGATCCCCTCCAGTACGACCTCCCTCTGGAGCGCTTCCTCCAGGAGGATATGGGGGCCGTGCCGGACATCGATCTGGACTTCCCCCGCGACATTCGGGAGGAGCTCATCACCCGGGTCCACCGCAAGTACGGCTGGGACCACGCGGCCCTCACCGGCATGGTGTCCACCTACAACCTGCGGGGCGCGGTCCGCGACCTGGGCCGGGCCCTGGGCCTGCCCGCCGACGATGTGGCCAAGCTGGCGAAGCGGGCGGAACACTGGGGGGCCGACGATCTGCGCGACGAGATGCTGGCTCTGCCGGACTTCCGTGACAAGGTGGACGCCCCTGTGTGGCGGGACCTGATCGACCTCTCTGCCCAGCTCGACGGCCTGCCGAAGTACCTGGCCCAGCACCCCGGCGGCATGATTATCTCTTCGACGCCCCTCATCGACCAGGTCCCCATCCAGCGTGGGGCCATCGACGGCCGCTACGTCTGCCACTGGGACAAGGACTCGATAGACGACGCCGGGTTCGTGAAGATCGACTTCCTGGCCCTGGGTGCCCTCTCCCAGATGCAGGACACCCTTCGGCTGGTGGAGGAGCGCACCGGGCGCTCCCCGGACCTCTCCCGCATCGACTTCGAGGACGCCGCCGTGTACGACATGCTCTGCCGGGCCGATACCATCGGCATCTTCCAGGTGGAGAGCGCGGCGCAGATGCAGACCATCTCCCGCATCCGGCCGCGGAACCTCCTGGATATGGCCCACGAGGTGGCGGCGGTCCGTCCGGGGGTGGGGGCCAACGCAGGGGTTTCCCAGTACATCCGGCGGCGGCAGGGGCTGGCGTCCTGGGACTTCGACCACCCCCTGGAGGAGCGTGCCCTGGGTCGGACCTTCGGCATCATCCTCTTCCAGGACCAGGTGAACCAGCTCGCCATCGACGTGGCCGGCTTCTCCGCTCGGGACGCCGACCTCCTTCGGCGGGCCTTCACCCGCAGGCACGGCCAGCCCCTCATCGCCGAGTACTGGAAGCAGTTCCGCGAAGGCGCCGCGACGAAGGGCGTCGACGACGAGACCGCTTTGCGCATCTTCAAGAAGTTCAACGGCCACTACATGTTTCCGGAGGCCCACGCCGTGGCCTTTGGCGTCACCGCGTACCAGATGTCGTGGCTGAAGCACTACCACCCCCTGGAGTTCACCGTCGCCATCTTCAACCAGCAGCCCATGGGCTTCTACAGCCTGGAGACCCTCAAGGAGGACGCCCGACACCACGGCATCACCGTGCTCAACCCGGACGTGAGCCGGAGCCGCGAGCGCTGCACCATCGAAGGGGACGCCCTCCTCCTGGGACTCCGCGGCGTCGCCGCCGTGGGTCCGACCGTCGCCGAAGCCATCGTCCGCGCCCGCGACGATGGCGGTCCCTTCGGCTCGGTCGCCGACTTCATGGAGCGCACCGGCGCGCCCCAGGCGGCCCTGGAGAGCCTCGCCGAGGCCGGCGCCTTCGACGCCCTCGTCCCCGATCGTCGGGCCGCCCGGTGGGAGATTGGGCTGCGCTACCGCCCCCCAGCGAAGGGACAGCTGGCCCTTCCCCTGGGCGTGACCCAGGACATGGCCCGCCTACCCCGGCTGACCGCGTGGGAGCGGATGGCGGGGGAGTATCGGTCCATGGAGCTCCACCCCGGCGGGCACCTGATGTCCCACCTCCGAGAGTGGCTCGGGCCCGGCGTCGCCACCAGCCAGGAGGTACTAGGCATAGGGGACGGGGTCCAAGTGCGCGTGGCCGGGGTGATCATCCGTCGCCAGAAGCCCCTCGGCAAGGCCGTGTTCATGACGCTGGAGGACGAGCACGGCCACACCCCTCTGGTGGTGTGGCCTGCGGTGTACGCGCGCCTGCGGCACATCCTCCGGGAACCCGTCGTGGTGGTCACGGGCACGGTGTCTCGGCGCGAAGGCACCATGAACATCGTGGTGCGGGCCGCCGTCGCGCTCCCGGTCCCGAGCCCCGTGCCGCCGTCCAAGGACTGGGGGTAGGAGTGGCGGGAGCGCCGCTCGCTCTGGCAACTCACCCGTTGACGGGACTGCCGCCCGCTGCTACTCTCCCACCCATCGCAGACCCGCACCGCTGTTCGTGACACGGAGGGGAATCATGGCATTCACGAGGATCCATCACGTGGGCATAGTCACGCCGGACCTGGACGTGGCGAAGCAGGTCCTGGTAGAAGGCTTCGGCCTGGGGCTCAATGAACACCGCACGCCCTGGCCGGACGGCGGCCCAGGGAGCCTGGAAAACGTCACGACCCTGGAGTTTCCCATCGGCGAGATGTACTACGAGGTCAGCAAGCCCAAGTCCGACTCCGGTGAGGCCGCCGCCTACCTGGAGTCCTCCGGTGGGCGCGGGGGCATGTACTACATCTCTATCGCCTCCAACGACATCGCCGCGGACGTTCGCGGCCTGACCGCCCGGGGCGCCAAAGTCCAGGGGAGTTGGGACGGCAGCAGCGCGGTTTTCCTTGACCACACCACCACGTTGGGCCTGCGCATCCAGATCACGCCGGAGGACAGCTACTTCGCCCACCCCTACTACAAGGGAACCGGCGTGGTCACGGGTATGGCCCACATCGGCGTCGCCGCCAGGAGCGCGGACGAGGTACGCAACCTCTTCGGGACGATCTTCGACCTGGAAGAGGACAAGAGTATGGAGCGAGGCTTGGAGCCCCGACCGGCCGACCAGCCCGCCCGCGCCGCCGATGACCCGGTGCATCTGCTAGAGTACCCCGTTGGCGGATCGGTGATCGAGATCAGCATCCCGACGACGGACACCAGCGGCACCGCGAAGCTCGTGGCCCAGCGGGCCACTCTCGGCGCGACCTACCACCACACCTGCCCGTTCGCGCCGGACGTTCACGCCTTCACGGAGCAGGCCGTGGCCGCGGGGATCCAGCAGATCGGCAGCATCCCGCCCAAGGAGCAAAACCCGCGTGTGGTGGCCTGGTTCCACCCCCGTAGCTGCCTGGGCATGCTCGTGGAGCTCTGGAACCGACCGCCCGGCGGGCAGCACTACCACCGACACCCGAGCCACTAGCTGGAGCTCGTGCGTCCTTTCAACAATTGAAGGCTCGGCTGGAAAACGCCGCTCGCTCCCGCTCGTGGTGAGCTCGTCGAACCACGAGCGGGGGAGGGCTCACGACGAACGGGAAGGGCCCACCGCGAGCGGGGGTAGGCTCACCACGAGCGGCGCGGGCCGGGAGTTCGCGAAGCCGCGTTGGCAGGTAGCCGGATCACGAGGTCCGGGAACGAAGGAGGGCCAGGAATGAAGCTGGCGTACTTCAACGAGTTCAAGCTCGGCGTCGTGAAGGGCGACCGGATCGTGGAAGTGACGAGCGTCGTCGCGGACATCCCGCGCGTCGGCCCGCACGACCTGATCTCTCGGCTCATCGAACGCTTCTCCGATTACCGCTCGCGGCTGGAGCAGGCCGCCGCCGGCGCCGAGGGCGCGCCCCTTGCCCATGTGCGCCTGCGACCGCCGCTCCCCAAGCCCGGCAAGATCCTTTGCATGGCTGGCAACTACCTGGAGAACGGAACGCTGGCCGAGCCCCGCCCCATCAACGCGTTCCTCAAGAACACCCGCGCCGCCATCGGGGACGGTGACACGGTGGTGCTCCCGGGCGCCCCCGCGACCGTCTTCCACCACGAGGCGGAGGCGGGCTTGATCTTCGGCAAGCGGGCCAGCCACGTTCGGGCGTCGGAGGCATACGACTACGTCTTCGGCTACATGAACTTCATCGACGCCTCCGCCCGCGGCCTTGGGCCGGAGGGGATGGACGCCTTCTTCATGGGCAAGTCTTGGCACAGCTTCGCGCCCATGGGGCCGTACCTGGTCACCGCGGATGAGATTGCCGACCCTCAGGACCTGCACATCCGCCTGTGGGTGGATGGCCAACTGCGGCAGGACTACAGCACCTCCGACATGGGTCACAAGATCCCCGAGACCATCGAGTGGGCCACGTCCATCGCGACCTTCAACCCCGGCGACATCCTCTCGCTGGGGACCAACCACCAGGGACTCGGTCCCCTGCAGCAGGATAGCCGGGTGGAGATGGAGATCGATGGCCTGGGACGGCTCCACGTCAGCGTGACCGACCGGATGTGTCGCGAGTGGCCCAAGGGTGTGGATCGGTCCATGGCAGACCGGATCGCGGGTCGCGCGCCGTAGAAACAGTCATGGCCCGGCCCGACCTGAGCGGACAGGAGTTGAGGACATGAAGCTGGCCTTCTTCGACGACTTCAAGCTGGGGCTCGTGAGAGACGGGCGCGTGATGGACCTGTCCGAAGCCGTGCGGGACGTGGCGCTTCCGACCCCGCAGGACCTCATGAACCAGGTGATCCGCGAGTTCGAGGGGCGTTACCGGAACCGGTTCGAGGATGCGGCTGGTGGGCAGGACGGCGTTCCCCTGGACCGGGTGCGGCTGCGGTCGCCGCTCCCCAGACCAGGCCAGATCGTCGCCATGGCCGCCAACTACCTGGAGAGCGGGGCGCTCTCCGAGCCCCGCCCCATCAACGCCTTCCTCAAGTCGCCCGAATCGGTCATCGGCTCCGGCGACACCGTCGTGCTGCCGCCCGACAAGGCGAACGTCTTCCACCACGAGGCGGAGCTTGGGGTGGTCATCGGCCGGGAGGCCACCAACGCCTCGGCGAGCGACGCATACAGTCACATCTTCGGCTACGTCAACTTCATCGACGTCTCGGCCCGCGGCCTCGGGCCTGGCGGCAGCTTCTTCTGGGGCAAGTCGTGGGACACGTTCGGTCCCCTCGGCCCATTCCTAGTGACGGCGGACGAGTTGCCGGACGCCCAGGCCCTGCAGGTGCGGCTCTGGATCAACGGCGACTTGCGGCAGGAGTACACCACCGCGGACATGGGCCACAAGATTCCCCGCGTGGTGGAGTGGTCCTCGTCCGTAACCAGGCTTGAGGCGGGGGACGTGATCGCGTGCGGCACCAACCACCAGGGGCTCGGCCCGCTCCAGAACGGCGATCTGGTGGAAATGGAGACCGAAGGCCTGGGACGGCTCGTCGTCCACGTCAAGGACGACCTGAAGCGGGAGTGGCCTCGGGGCGTGGACTCGGCCACGGCGGACAGGGTCGCCGGCCGGACGGCCGCGGGCGGCTTCGGGGAGCCGGCCCAGCGCTGAGTGCCGCATCGCGAGGAGCAGCCACGGAGCGACCTTACGTGATTCGAGGAGGGGCGCATGGTCCTGGAGATGTTTCACGTGCCGGAGGAGGACTCGGTCCGCGTGCCCGAATCGGCGCTTCGCGCCACGACGGTCGCCCTGTTCGAGAAGGTGGGCGTGCCCCCCGAGGACGCGCGCCTGGGCGCCGACGTGCTGGTGGCGTCCGACCTGAGGGGCGTTGACAGCCACGGTGTCTCCAACATGCTGCGCAACTACATCGCTGGCTACAACGATGGCCGGCTGAACGCCACGCCGAACTGGCGCATCGTGCGGGAGAGCCCGGCGGCGGCCACCATCGATTGCGACCGCGGCCTGGGCGTGATAATCGCGCCGAAGGCGATGGAGCTGGCGATCAAGAAGGCCGCCGCCACCGGCGTGGGGATCGTCACGATGGCCAACGGGCGGCACCTTGGCATGGCTTCCTACCACGCGATGATGGCGCTGGAGCACGACATGATCGGCACCTGCATGACGGCCCCCGGGGTCGGCGTGCTGCCCACCTTCGGCGCCGAGCCCCGGCTGGGCACCAATCCCATCGCCGTGGCCGCCCCCGCCAAGGAGGAGCCTCCGTTCGTCTTCGACGCCGCCACCAGCTCGGTGGCCATCAACAAGATCGTCCTTGCCCGCCGCATGGACGTGGTCATCCCAGGGGGTCTGGTGGCGGACGCCCAGGGGACGCCCATCATGGAGGACGGCAAGGTGCCGGAGGACTTCAAGATGGTGCCGGCGGGCGGCACAAGGGAGATGGGCTCCCACAAGGGCTACGGTCTGGCGTGCGTGGTCGAGATCCTGTGCAGCATCCTCTCGGGCAGCGGATTCGCGGCCATGAACCCCCGCGGCGCCACGCAGCACATGGTCGCCGCGTACGATATCGCGGCCTTCACGGACGTGGACGAATTCAAGGAGACGATGGACCAGTTCCTACGGGCTCTCAAGTCCACTCCCACAGCGCCCGGCCACGACCGCGTCATGGTGGCGGGCCAACCGGAAGTGGAGGAGGAGGCCGAGCGTCGCGCCCACGGGATCCCCCTCCACAAGGAAGTGATCCAGTGGTTCGACGAGATCTGCTCCGAGCTCTCGGTGCCGAAGCTGATCTAGGGCAGGTCAAGGGCGGGGTGGAGCCGAGCGGGGAATGGGCGCGACGACAACCGGTCGCGTCCCGCTTGGACGCCAATCGGACGTGCGCTCGGCCGAGGAGATGCCGTGGCTGACATGCGGTTCGACGTCACGGTCATCGGTGGCGGGATCCTGGGCCTCGCCACCGCCATGAGGCTGACCGCCGACTATCCCGACTATCGCATCGCGGTCGTCGAGAAGGAGCGGGAGGTCGCCGCCCACCAGACCGGGCACAACAGCGGCGTCATCCACTCGGGCCTCTACTACCGACCAGGCTCCCAGAAGGCCACGTTCTGCGTCTCCGGCGCGCAGGCGCTGCGGGCTTTCTGCGACGACCACGAAATCGCGTACGATCTGGTAGGCAAGGTGGTGGTCGCCACCTCCGAGGACGACCTGCCCGCCCTGGAGAACCTCCACCAGCGTGGGCTGGCGAACGGCGTTGAGGGGATCGAGATGATCGGCCCCGAGCGCCTGCGTGAGATCGAGCCCCACGCCTCCGGCATCCGCGCCCTCCACTGCCCACGGACCGGCATCGTCGACTATCGCGAGGTCTCGCGGGCCTACGCGACGGAGATGCAGCAGCAAGGCGGCGAGCTCCTCACGGATACCCGGGTCCGGCGCATCGCCCGCTCGGACGGACTCATGCACCTTGAGACCACACGCGGCGACATCGCGACCAAATATCTGATCAATTGCGCCGGCCTGTACGCGGACGCCGTCGTGCGCGCGATGGGCCTGCGCTCCAGCGTTCGCATCATCCCCTTCCGCGGCGAGTATTTTACGCTGGTCCCAGAGAAGCGCTACCTGGTGAACGGCCTCATCTATCCCGTGCCCGACCCGCGATTCCCATTCCTCGGTGTCCACTACACGCGCATGATCCACGGTGGCGTGGAGGCTGGCCCGAACGCGGTTTTCGCCTTCGCTCGGGAGGGCTACACCAGGGGTAAGGTCAACCTTCCGGAGCTGCTGGGCACCGTCGCCTACCGGGGATTCTGGAGCATGAGCCGCAAGTACTGGAAGACAGGGGTGCGGGAGATGTACCGCTCGCTGAGCAAAGGGGCGTTCACACGCTCTCTCCAGCGATTGCTGCCAGAGATCAGGGACACCGACCTGGCGCCGGGGGGGGCGGGCGTCCGTGCCCAGGCGGTGGACCGTACCGGATTCCTCTTGGACGACTTCAGCATCGTCGAGACGGAGAACGCAATCCACGTGCAGAACGCGCCATCCCCGGCCGCCACGTCTTCGCTGGGGATCGGAGAGCACATCGCGGGGCTAGCTGGCAAGGCGTTCGATCTGGTCGGACGGAGCGGGTGAGGAGGCAGGAGAGATGAGAGCGATCCGACTCATGGGCCCCAGGCTGGTCGAAGTCGTGGATGTCGACGCGCCGACCCCCCAGGAAGGCCAGGTGCTGGTCCGGGCGGAATACCTTTCGATCTGCGGCTCGGATATGCGTCAGTACCGCCCGGTCCACCCGGAGGAGATGTACCCGTTCCCGCCAGGGGTGCCGTGCCATGAGATCGTGGGTGTGGTGGAGGAGAGCCGGGCGCCGGGAGTCACGGCGGGCCAGCGAGTCATCGCGCTGCCCGCCGGGGGCGCTGGTGGATACGGCGGCGGGGCCGAGCTCATGCTCAGCACCCCGGAGCGCATCATCCTGTTGCCGCCGGACGCCGATCCGTACACCTACATCATGTGCCAGCCCGTCGGCACCGTCATCTTCTCCGCCAAGAAGCTTGGGAATATGTACGGTAAGACAGCCGCCGTTCTGGGGCAGGGCGCCATCGGCGTCACGTTCACTGCCCTCCTCCACAAGATGGGGGCCCGCGAGGTCGTCGCCATCGACCGGCACGACTACCGGCTCGCGTGGTCACGTGAGCAAGGCGCGACGGTGACGCTGAACCCCGACCGGGACGACGTGGTGGCGGCGGTGAACGACCTGACCGGTGGGCTGGGGGTGGACGCGGTGGTCGAGGCCAGCGGCGACCTGGAGTCGATCAACCAGATGGCGCTTCTGGTCAAGCGCTACGGGACGATCATTCTCTTCGGCTTGCCGGAATCCAACCTGGTTCAGCTCGACTACATGAGCCTGGTGCGCAAGATGGCCACGGTCATCCCGACCATCAGCGCGGCCAGCGAGGCGCCGGGCGAGGGCATTCGGGAGGCGGTCTCGCTGGTCGCGGACGGCAAGCTGGACGTCGACTGGATGGTGACGCACCGCGTCGGGCTCGCGGACGCCCCGCGCGCGTACGCGATGTACGAAGACTACTCGGAACAGGTGCTCAAGGTCGTGATGCGGGTGTAAGCGGCGCAGGCGGGGCGTTGGGACCGCCTGTCGGGGCGTCGTCGCCCACTGCCGCGCGCCGGAGGCAAGGAGGCCGCCGTGACCGCCACCGTGAAGATCGGACCGTACACATACGATGCGGACGACGCGTGGGGAAGGCTGCCCGCGGGCTACCGTTGGGGCCACGTCTCATCGGTCGCCGTCGATTCGCACGACCGAGTCTACGCCTACACTCGGACCGAGCACCCGCTGATGGTCTTCGACCGCGACGGCGCCTTCCTGGAATCGCGCGCAGAGGGCCTGGTCCAAGACGCCCACGGCATGTGCCTTGACGCGGACGACAACCTCTACCTGCTCGACCGGGAGTCGCAGGTGGCCTTGAAGCTCACGCCTGACGGTCGACAGGTCTTCGAGATCGGCACACGGGGCCAGCCTTCCGATACCGGGTACACGGCGGAGAGCCGGGCAGTCCTGCGCGCCGCCGGGCCGTTCCACCACCCTACGGACATAGCGCTGTCCGCCTCGGGGGGCTTCTACGTATCAGACGGCTACCGCAACGCGCGCGTCCACAAGTTCTCGGACGACGGCACGCTCCTCTTCTCCTGGGGGGAACCCGGAGACGGCCCCGGCCAGTTCAACCTCCCGCACAGCGTCTGGGAAGCGCACGGGCGCGTGTACGTGGCCGACCGGCAGAACAACCGCCTCCAGGTGTTCACGACCGAGGGCGGGCACCTGGAGACGTGGACCGGATTCCTCCAACCGTGCAAGATCTTCGTGGATGGCGACGACCTGATGTACGTGGCCGAGCTCCAGGGCCGCGTCAGCCTCCTCCGCCTCGACGGCACGGTGATGGGGAGCCTTGGGGGGCTGGACGAGCAGGCGGCCGAGCCGGGCAAGTTCGTGGCGCCCCACGGCATCTGGGCCGACAGCCACGGCGACCTCTACGTCAGCGAGGTCCTGGAGGGCCAGCGGCTCCAGAAATTCGTCAGGCGATAGAGACGGTCCGCTAGCCCAGGCCATTCGCCGAATGGCCGCGCGTCCGTCTGTGGCCCCTAGGCGCGCCCCGTTCAGCCGTGCGACGGCCGGTGCCCTGCCACGCGCCGCATTGCGTGAAACGCTACGCGCCGCGACGCCCTCTCCCATAGCCGTTCGTGGAGACCCAACCCCGTACTGTGGTGGCTCAGTGAGAGCGGATGGTGAGATTCCCGTGACGGAGTTCGTCGCCACCACGATGCCTCGCCGACCCGCGCGGCACTAACTAGGTGGTGGAGAGCAAATGCCGAGGTCCCAATACGGGGCCCACCGGCCGCGGGAGGCAGTGATCGATGGGCTGTCACGATAGATTCCTGAGAGGTGCCATGCGAGGGGAAAGAGGGATCACGGGCCTTGAGACCGCGATCGTCCTGATCGCATTCGTCGTGGTGTCGACCGTCTTTTCGTTCGCCGCGCTGTCCACCGGCCTGTTCAGCACCGACAAGGCCAAGGCGACCATCGTGGCAGGACTTCTGGAAGCGCGAGGAACGACCGAGCTGCGAGGGTCCGTCATTGCCCAGGACACGGACGAAGACGGCAGGGTAGACCAGATCTCCTTCCATGTCTCCAACGCCGCCGGGGGAGCCCCTGTCAACCTGACACCTGGGGAGACCCTCATCCGGTATACCGACGATGACCAGACGGTCATGCTGGGAGTGAGCGGCTTCACCGTGGCCGGCCTGGGGAACGCGGACAGCGACTATCTCCTGGAGCCTGGCGAGATGTACCAAGTCACAGTCATCAACATGGAGGAGGCACTGGACCCGGACCTGGGAGTTAGGACCACGTTCAACCTCCAGGTCATGACCCCGGTGGGAGCGGTGCTGTTCATCGAGCGCACCACCCCCCGTGGCACTGTCGAAGTACAACGACATGAACTAGCCCAGGCACTTCGAGCGCCTTACATAACTATGGCCTCGCCAAGGGCTTACCCTGCCCGAGCCCCGACCTGCCGTACCCGGCGGCAGGTCGGGGCTCGGGCTTTTTCGCGTTGCGCCGCCGTGTCTTGCCTCATCGTGCCATGTCCGTGCCCCCAAGGCGATCCCGCCCGAACGCGCTCTCGTGCCATGCCCGTCCGCCGCGTTGAGTTGAGCGGACCGCGCGCTCGTGATACGCTGGCCTCGGAGCGCGAGGCGCCCCCAACACGAGCTATCGAAGCGCCCGTCATCGTCCACAATGTAACTCCCAAAGGAGGGCCGTCATGGTCGGCAAGATCGTCGGTTTCATGCGGAGGCCTGAGACGGCGGACGACCCCGTCTGCCACATGAAGGTTGATGTGAGCAAGCCCCCCGGAGGCACCCACGACCACCAAGGAACCACGTACTACTTCTGCGGCGCGGGGTGCCGAGTAGCGTTCTCCAAGGAGCCGGAAGCGTATCTCTCCGGCGAGAAGCGGATGGACATGTAGGCTCCGCGCGTCCCTGCTCCACGGCGGGTGGGGAGGCCGGCCGCAGCTCCTCGCCGGGCGGCTGACGGCGTGGAGGCTCCTGACAGTCCGAGCCGGGCTACGGGAGCGGCCGCCTCACGATGCGAACGTCGTCATCGCTCAGGTCCGCCCCATCACCGCCCCCGCTCACTGCGGCGAGCCCGAGTGGCACGACTTGACTTCCTCCTGCGACACGTCCAGAAGACCCAACTAGTGGCCAAGCGCCACGTAGTCCCACTGCGCTGCCGCGTCAATCGGTCTCCACCGGGGGCTCGCGGCGTTGTGCCGATCTCGGCCTCGGTGCGACAATCGATCGATCGGACAGGATGCGCGCACGAGAGGTGGAGAGGATGACGCAGGACAGCCAGACGCAAAGTCCGAGGATCGAGCTTGTGCCGAGCCCCAAATGGGTGCGCGTGGTGTTCGGCGGGCAGGTCGTCGCCGACAGCAAGCGCGCTCTGCTAGTGCGCGAGCGCGGGCGGACGCCCGTGTACTACTTTCCGATGGAGGATGTCCGCGAGGGGGCCCTGGAGCCCACCGGACGCACCGCCGCCACCCGCGCCGGGAGCGAGCCCGCCCTCTGGTCGGTGCGGGTCGGCGAGGCGGTCGCGGAGGACGCTGCCTGGGGCCACGTGGAGCCGCCCCTGGAGGCCGCGGGGCTGGCCGGCCACGTCGCCTTCGATTGGGGTCGCATGGACGCTTGGTTCGAAGAGAGTGAGCAGGTGTACGTCCACGCCCGGGACCCGTACAAGCGGGTGGACATCGCCCACAGCTCCCGCCACGTCCGCGTCGTAATCGGCGGCGAGACGGTGGCAGACACCCACCGGCCCGTGCTCCTCTTTGAGACCGGCCTGCCCACCCGATACTACATCCCCAAGACGGACTGGCGCATGGACCTGCTGCTGCCGAGCGACCGGGTGACGCGATGCCCATACAAGGGCCAGGCCAGCTACCATTCGGTGGCCGCCGAGCCACGGGTCGCCCCGGACATCGTGTGGTACTACCCATACCCCACCCCGGGGGCGGGCAAGGTCGCCGGGCTGCTGAGCTTCTACCAGGAGCGGGTCGAGGCGCTGTACATCGATGGTGAGGAGCAGCCGAAGGCAAGGACCGGGCGAAATCGTGACGGGTGAACAGGCGGTACCTAGCAACACGACGGCGCTCCCGGCGCTGGGAGCGCATCGCGCGGCTACTTGCGCCCCCGCGCCGATTCTGTCACGATTGAGCGATGAAGGTAGGAACGTTTCAGGTCCACGAGCCGGTCCCCGAATTGCGCGACCCCCACATGATCTCCATCCTCCACCCCTGGATCGATGCGGGGTCGGCCGGCAGCGTCGCGCTGCGGCGGCTGGAGCGCAGGCTGAACGCGCAGGAACTTGCGAAGCTCGATGACCCTGGCCGGTACTTCGACTTCACGCGGTATCGCCCCACGAGCCGGTTGGAGGATGGCCAGCGGCGCCTCACCGTGCCCAACACGATCATCAACTACGCCCGCGCCGAGGGCTACCCAGACCTGCTCTTCTGTCACCTCCTGGAGCCCCACTCGATGGCGGAGGAGTACATCGCATCGCTGGTCGACCTCCTGCGGCACTTCGGAGTGAAGCGCCACTTCAGGATCGGCGCGATGCTGGACGCCGTTCCCCACACCCGGCCGCTGAGGCTCACGGGCACGATGGACGACCGGGCGCGGTCACGGCTGCAGCGGCTGGTCGCCCAATCCCGGGGCGCCTACGAGGGTCCTACCAGTATCGTGATGGGCCTGCTGGCCTCGGAGCAGGAGGCGCTCAACATCGAGAGCGGGTCCCTCATGCTCCACCTGCCCCAGTACCTCTCCCTGGAAGAGGACTACAGCGGGGCCGCGCGACTCCTGGAAGCCGTTGGCGTCCTGTACGGCCTGCCCCTCAACTTCCCGGAGGCGGCAATGGGGAGACGCCAGTACAAGCAGGTCAGTGCCGAGCTGGCCGAGGATGACAACGAGGAGATGCGCGAGCTGGTGGACCAGCTCGAGCAGGAGTACGACGACCGGACCGCCCAAACCCTGGGCGGCCTGCCGGACTTGGCCCAGGATGATGAGCCCTCTCTGGCGCCCGATGTTGAGCGCTTCCTCCAGGACCTGAACACCAGCCTGGACGCCGACTAGGCCTTCGGCCTCTCGCTTCTCCCTCTTGACGCCTCACTCCCCGGTCCGCGGTCCTCGTACCCCTTGCCCCGAGCCCTTCTTCTCGCTACCGTTGAGGCATGGCTGTTCGTGAGCCGCGGAGCTATCGCCTCCCCCTGAGAGACCGAGTGCTGTACGCCTCGGGCACCCTGGGATCCCAGTCCGTCATGCTGTCCGCGGTGCTGTGGACCGTCTTCTTCTACAGCCGGCCTGGCGGACTGCTTCCCGTGGGCTTTGTGACCGGGCTGGTCTTCCTCGGACGTATGGTCGATATGGTGACCGACCCCCTGGTGGGGCACTGGAGCGACCGCTTCCGCTCTCGCTGGGGGCGGCGGATTCCCTTCATCGTGTGGGGCGCGCCCGTCATGGCACTGGGCTTCGCGTTGCTGTGGATGCCGCCTCAAGGGCTGAGCACGGTGGCGCTTGGCGGCTACGTGGTGCTGGCTCTCAGCCTCTTCTTCGCGGGGCACACGCTGTCCGGGCGGCCGTATGATGCCCTCCTGCCGGAGATCACCCCCGACCCGCGCGAGCGGACCAACCTCTCCGCCTATCGTGTGGCGATGGGGGTGGGCGGGGCGGTTGTGGGGCTCGTGGTCAGCGGCGTGCTGATCGACCGCTGGGGGTTCGCCGTGATGGGGGCGGCCCTGGCGGCTCTGGCGCTGGTCACCCGCTACACTTCCGTAGCCGGGGTCTGGAGATGGACCGACCGCGAAGCTCGCTCCGTCCAGATGGGGATCCTGGAGGCGATGCGGCTGACGCTCCGAAATCGGCCGTTTCGGGCGTACCTGCCCAGCTTCGTGCTTCTCAGCGTGGGCATTGGGCTCCTGCTGATGCTCCTCCCGTTCTTCGTCACCGAAGTACTGGATCGCGGGGAGGTGTGGGTCTCCGCCGTTATGGGGGTCTACGTCGCGGTCGCGGTCATGGCGGTGCCCGCGGTGGTCTGGCTGGCGGGTCGACTGGGCAGGCGCGTGGTGTACCAGAGAGGACTTCTGCTGACCGGCCTTGTCATGCCGTTCCTGTTCGTCGTCGGATTCTTGCCCGGCGTGTCGCCCCTGCTCCAGGTCCTGGGCGCGGTGGCGATCCTGGGGGCTGTGTCCGGGGCGCTCTTCGTATTCCCCCTGGTCATCATGGCCGATATCGTCGACCACGACGAAACCCTGACATCGTCCCGGCGCGAGGGCATCTACTACGGGGTCGAGCAGGGCAGCCAGAAGATGGGCATCGCCCTGGGGACGTTCCTCTTCGGCGCGATTCTGGAGGCGTTCGGCGCCACCGCGGAAGAACCGACGGGCCTCCGGCTCATCGGTCCGGTGGCGGGCGTCCTCATCCTCATCGGCTACGCTATCTTCCGCAAAGGGTACCGCCTCGGCGACTGACGCAGGTTTCTTGCGGGCTGTCCACGCCCAAGCGCGGCGGCTATAATCCACCCACGACGACGGGCCCCCGCTGTCTGTGGAGGAGGCTGACCGGCATGGACCAGCACGACCGCATCGCGCGGGTTATCCGAGAGTACGATGCTCAGGGATGGCACCGGGCCGGTACCCAGGTGGATCATGGATCGGCGCTGTGGCTCGCGGAGCAACTACGGCAGCGAGGCCTCGATCCCCAGCTCCAGCCGTTCGATCTGGACCGGGTCGACCCGCAACCCAGCTACGTCGAGATCGTGGGTCGAAGAGTCGATGGACTCCCGCTCTTCGACTCCGGGTTCACTGACGCGGATGGGGTCAGTGGCGCCCTCGGCCCCGTGAGCTCCGGCTCGGCGGTGGGCCTGGCCGAGACCGGGCGCGGCGGGCAGAACGAGGCCGCCCTGTCGGCCCGCCGCTCCGGAGAACACCGGGCGATCGTGGCCGTGACTCTGGGCGGGCGCCCGGGCCTGGCGGCGACGAATGCGCTGAGCTTCTCGGCGCCCTACGGACCTCCCGTTCTCCAGGTATCGAGCGATGTCGGTCCATGGCTTCGAGAGCACGCGGAGCGTGGCTCCAATGTTCACGTGGTCGCGGCGGCTACGCGCACTCGGGCGCAGACCCACAACGTCGTCGCCCGTCTGGAGGGACGACGAACGGACCTCCGCCCGATCGTCGTGATGACCCCCCGTAGCGGGTGGTGGCACTGCGCTGGAGAGCGGGGGGGCGGGATCGCCGGCTGGCTGGAGATCGCGCAGGCGATTTGGGAGGCCGTGCCCGCGCGCGATGTCCTGTTCGTCGCCACCGGCGCCCACGAGCTTGGCGTCGCGGGCATCGACGCCCTGCTGGGCACCGAACCGTCGCTCGCCGCCAGCGCTCTGGCGTGGGTCCACCTGGGAGCCTCCATCGGCGCCGCGCAGGAGCCAGCTCCGCGCTTCTCCGCCACGGACGACGACCTGGAGCGACGCATGACGACAGCCCTGGAACGCGCGGGCGCGGACCCGGTGCCGGCGGCCCCCAGGGGCACGACGGTCGGCGGGGAGTCGCAGGCCGTGGTGGCCGCGGGGGGCCGGTGCGTCGTGATGGCGGGCGGAAATGCCCTCTTCCACATGGAGTCCGACCGCTGGCCCGAAGCCGTGGACGTGGCGGCCGTCGCCCGCTATGCCAACGCGTTCACGGAGGTGGCCGTGGGTTTGGCGATGGACGAGGCCGCCGCGTGACTGGCCGGCCATCGATGGTGCTGGAGAGGCGGGCGCGCGCGGAGCGTGGTACGATGCCTCGGTTCGTTGGGCGGCGGTCCATGGGCGGGTCGAAGGCGTAAGGAGGGTCAGCGTGACGATCGCAGCCGATTCCACTGGTTCTCGAGAAGGCGCGCCGAGCGTCCTGGGCACCAGGCCGATCCGGCAGGACGGCCTGGACAAGGTGACGGGCCGCGCCAGGTACGCCGCCGATATCCAACTGGCGGGCCTGCTTCACGGCAAGGTGCTCCGTAGCCCATATGCTCATGCCAGGATACGCTCCATCGACACGACCAGGGCCCTCGCGCTCCCCGGCGTCAAAGCCGTGGCCACCGCCATCGACTTTGCGATCGTCCAGCAGCGGGACATCAACTACGCGGACGGGGGCGGAGCCCGCATGATGGCGGAGAACGACCTCGCTCATCAGAAGGCGTTGTACAAGGGCCACGCGGTGGCGGCGGTGGCGGCGACCAGCCCCCATATCGCGGAGGAAGCTCTGGGGCTGATCGATGTTGACTACGAGGTGCTGACCCCGGTCCTGAACGTCGTCGACGCCATGGAGGAGGACGCCCCGGTCTTGCACGAGGGGCTCACAACCCGGTTCCGCACAGATCGGTTCGGCGCGGGGGAGGACACTGGGGTAGGGGGCAACGTGGCGGCCCACGTCCAATTCCAGCGTGGGGACTTAGAGAGGGGGTTCGCGGCGGCCGATGTCGTCGTAGAGCGGGAGTTCTTTACGCAGACGGTGCACCAGGGCTACATCGAGCCCTTCGCGGCGACCGTCTTCTGGTCGCCCGACGACCACATCACCGTCTGGACCAGCACGCAGGGGATGTTCGGAGTCCGGTGGGCGGTCGCGGCGATCGTCGGCCTCTCCGAGTCGATGGTCAAGGTGGTCCCCGTGGAGGTCGGCGGCGGGTTCGGGGGAAAGGGCGTTGGGTACCTGGAGCCGGTGGCCGCCATTCTGTCGAAGAAGTCGGGCCAGCCGGTGAGGATGGTGATGACGCGCAAGGAGGTGTTTGAGGGCACGGGACCCACCTCCGGCGCCCACATGTGGTGCAAGATCGGCGCTGATGCGAGCGGGCGCCTCACCGCGGGGCAGCTCTACCTAGCCTACGAGGCGGGGGCGTTCCCCGGATCGCCGGTTGGCGGCGGAGCGTTCGGTGGGTTGGGGCCGTATAAGCTCGACAACCTCCTGGTGGATGGGTATGACGTGGTCTGCAACATACAGAAGAGCCAGGCGTACCGCGCCCCCGGCCAGCCCCAGGCGGCTTTCGCAGTCGAGACGGTTATCGACGAGCTGGCGGAGCGGCTGGGCATGGACCCGATGGATCTTCGCCTGAAAAACGCGGTCCAGGAGGGAGACCGCACCCCCAGCGGGATACTCCACCCTCACTTCGGCTGCACGGAGGTGGAGGAGGCCATGAAGGCCCACCCTCACTACGCCGCTCCCCTGGGCGGCCCCAACCGGGGTCGTGGGTTGGCCGTGGGCTACAGGCTCAATGGTGGCGGCAGCGGCTCCTCGGCCACTATCAGCGTGAGCTCGGACGGCAAGGTGAGCCTCGTAACCGGGTCGGCAGACCTTTCGGGCAGCCGGATCGCGGTGGCGATGCAGGCCGCGGAGGTCCTGGGACTTGCGGTGGAGGACGTGAGCACCACCCTGGCCGACACCGATTCCGTTGGCTTTACGGGCACCTCCGCCGGCAGCCGGATTACCTTCGACACCGGCCGCGCCGCCATCACCGCCGCCAGAGATGTATTGCTCCAGATGAGCGCCCGCGCGGCGGTGCTGTGGGAGGTGCAGCCGGAGGACGTGGTCTTCGAGAGCGGCGTGTTCGTCTGCTCCAAGAACCCAGCGGACCGGCTGACGTTCAAGGAGCTGGCCGGCCAGCTAATGGCGACGGGCGGCCCGGTGACCTGCTCGGCCTCCGACCGGCAGGGGGGCGTGGGACCACAGCTCGCGGGGAACATCGTGGACGTTGAGGTGGACCCCGAGACGGGCAAGGTGGACATCGTGCGGTACACCGCGTTCCTGGATGCTGGGCGCGCGGTGCACCCGAGCTACGTGGAGGGCCAGATGCAGGGCGCGGCGCTCCAGGGCGCGGGATGGGCACTCAATGAGGAGTATTTTTTCGCTGACGATGGGACGATGGTCAACTCGTCGTTCTTGGACTACCGGATGCCGACGGCGCTGGACCTGCCGATGATCGATACGTGCATCGTGGAGGTCCCCAACCCCATGCACCCGTTCGGGGTGCGAGGAGCGGGCGAGACGCCGGTGGTGCCGCCGCTTGCGGCTCTCGCCAACGCCGTGTACCACGCGGTGGGCGTCCGCATGACCCGGCTGCCCATGTCGCCGGGCGCGATCCTGGCGGCGTTGGAGGCGAAGCGAGCCGAGGGCGCGTAGCGGGCAGGACGTGCCCCGCACCCAGCAGGGCGTGCCCTGCACCCACTTCAGGGGAGGAATGGCAGCTCGCCGCGATTCCGAGGCCCGTGACTTCTATCGCCTCGCCGATCCCCCTCCGGATCTTCTCTGCCGCTCGCGTCCGGTTGGCAAGCGTCGTGGTGAAGGCGTCGAGGCACCTCCTGAGGCCTTGGCCCACCAGGTGGTCTTCGAGCCCCTTGAACAGGAGGGAGTTGCGGACCTCTGAGTTTCCACCGCTCTCGGTCTCCCCGCCCAGCACAGCGGCCAGCGGATCGGCAATCGGGTCGTCTAGGGCTCGGGGGACAACGATGGCATCTCGGAGGACGCGCAGAAGCGTCAGGAGGTCGACGTGATGCGCTTCGATTGCCCCCTCTGGACGGCGACTTTGGCCTCGTGTGCAGTCAGCCTCGCCCTGATGGCGGCAGGAAGGGCGGAGTCAGAAGGCTCTGTGGAAGCCCCCGTAGAGCAGTGCGAAGTCTCGGTATTGCCGGACTCTTGAACCCCCCTGGCATCGATGGAGCCAGTGCCGTCCGCTGCCGGACGGAAGATAGGTGACCACCGATAGCAGGAATGTGTGGGCGAGTGGAGGGTTCAATGAAGATGTGGCGTGCACGGCCACCCGAGAAGTCGCGATTGAGGCTGACCGCAAGGAAACCGAAGGCCGGGCGCGCTCTGGACGAAGTGGCGCGACACCTCCCGGGCCGCCAGATCCACCAAACATGGGAAGAGTGGGACGCGGCGGTGGCGAAGATGGTGGACCTCTTGCCCTGGTTCGGACAGGAAATCCTCGTCCCCCGTGGCCTTCTGACCCGCCTTCCGCGGGAGCGACTCAGCCTGTACGGTGAGAGCCTGGTCCTGTTGTCGCTGCTCGCCGTGGGTACGATGTCTCAGATGGCGCGGAGAACTGGCGTCGCCCGTCGAACGGCGTACACTCTCATCTTGAGGATCATCCACACGCACCATCCCTGGCCCATGCTTGAGACTTGCTAGGACCTGGGCTCATCACGGGCCTGGCGACGCCCTACTGCATGGAAGACAACGAGACGTCCCGACCGACCCTGTGGTGTCTTATCTGCCACCAGCGGATCGCCGCTCATGCCTGGACGGCACCGCGGCCAGATGGCACTGCTTTCCGACCCGAGGCCACCCATTCACCCCTCCGGCCAAGAGAGACTGGACCGCCGCCGACATGCAGAGTCAATTGATCTTCCACTTCTGGCTTGGCCCAGAGCCGGTCCACGCTCCACAGTACATGCGGAACTACGGGTACGGTGTCTTGGAGCAGATCCCCGAACGGACCCGCAGGACGGTCAGCGAGTGGAAGCACGTTGGGAGTCGTCTGACCCAGCCGGTAGTCGGGGGCGTTCGCCAACTGCCCGAGGCTTG
>PVBE010991554.1_pt1 | contig 25962 bp, 19 predicted proteins | sample 1631181 | NCBI WGS metagenome assembly PVBE01 (sample SAMN08397723, study PRJNA350692) | Marine metagenome, whole genome shotgun sequencing project. | isolation source: water | place: Pacific Ocean | collected 2012-04 | reverse complement strand
GGAGTTTCTCAAGCACCTTTGGCTCTTCCGTGATGCGCTTGTACCAATTTTGATCACGATCGTAGCTGTGAAAGTCCAGCGCAGCCAAATACGGATTTCTACCGTTGAGCAGTTTGCGGATAAACTTGTCAAAATGCTGCCCTTCCTTGCCGTAGTTCAAAAAATCAGTGGGTGGATAATAGGCCATCACTGCCTGTACTTTGCTCGATTGACGCTCCACTGGATCGCTTGCGTTGGGATCGCCGTCTAGTCCGTCAGTCCCTTGCATAAGCGACAAATGTCCGCCGGCTGATCCGCCGATAATTCCGATGTATTCCGGATCAATACCGTAGCTCTTGGCTTTATGCCTGATGAAGCGAACCGCACGGTGTATGTCTTCCCTGATTTCAGGGACGGTAAACTTGGGCTGACTTCCGTGCACTACAGCGAACAATGTGTAGCCACGTTCGATGAGTTCGGACCAGATAGCACGCTTTGCTATGCCATTTATTTTTTTTTGAGCGCTAAACCAACCGCCGCTCACAGCAAACACTAACCCTCGGTTGTTGCGCTTCGCCGTAGGTTGGAACACATCCATTGTCATCGCTAATCCGTGCTTACGACCATAAATAATTTCACCATCTCGTTTAAATGGAGGGGGATTGTCTTGGGTAGCAGCTGCATGAGCTACACAGAGAGCACCGGCTATGATGTATAAGGAATGTCGCATCATCATGTACTGTATAGATACAGTCGTAGTCCGAATCAGGGCAAGATTTTCTTAATCATTGGCAATAAAGAATGACCCAGCGACGATTCGGCGGATTCGTCACTGGGCCGGGAGGAACTGAGGATAAATGCACGCTCAGATTTCAAGAAACTATGCCCTGTGTAGATAGATTGTCAACAAGAAACGAAAACTTGCTATAAACAAAAGGGAAAAAACGCACTTAATAAGCGCCTGTAACGTTACAGTTTAAATGCATTGTGGCGAATGGTTGTTTAAGTAAGTTGTAAAAAATAGCGAACAACTAGCTCATTCGATGGGTTGTGATGTGGATAACTCATCTTCCTCTGGCGTCAGAGGATCCCCTAGCCTCACTTCCTCCTCAACAACTTCAGAATGTGGGGCGATTTTGCGGCGTAAACTTGGAATCTCTTTGTCTATGGCTACCTGTAGATTGCCTAGTAGTTTTTTCGACGATTTTGATGAAGAGAAATCATGTATCCCGTGAACATTCATGAGATCTAAAACCCTCGGTTTGACACTGTCCCAAATTGAGTAGAGATCGGCTCTTTTCTTGATAGAAAGTTCGTGTCTGTACGCGCGTTTAAAGAAGGTATTAAGGCCTTCCTCGGTGGCAATAGAGTGCCTCAACTGCCTTAGCCCAAATGACAGCAACCAGCAGAAGAATGTGATGACGACAAGGGTTATCACCGCAATAAGGCCCGGAACGGTTAATGCCTCCCAATCCTTTTCAGCTAGAGCCTCACTCCATTCCGGTTTGAACCACCAACGATATGTCAACCACCCGCCTCCTCCGCTCAACATTAGTATGCCGATAAAACCCAAACGTATTCTAGAGACCAGCCGACGGTAAGCAGTCACAGCCTCGAGGCAAACTTTCACATGCACTGACAGTCTCTGGGCTTGTGCAAGCAATCCGCTGACTAGATTGTCGGCTCGCCGCGCGGGGGCCCTCATTATTTCGGCAACCAATTCATCACGTGAGATGTCAAAGTCTTCCAACGGAACAGGTTTGGCGTTCTCTTCTAAAGGTCGGGAGGCAAAGCCAGGGAGGTATGTTGTGTAAATCCGTGGAGTGTCCTTGGTTGTGATACTCTTGGAGAGATTCCAGCAAAGGGTGCCGTAAATACGTGCGAAATCCCGAATGTTATCACACAGATCTACCTTGTTGAGTACGATCAACAGTTTGTGATTGATGGCGCTCAGCTGTTTGGTGAGAATTGAAATTGATTCACCGGTGGTTCCTGGCTTGTCCGGATCAAAAAAGAACAGAATCAAGTCAGCGCTTTCAGCAAACAGCCTGACGCTTTCCCGGAAATCGTAATTTCTAAGTTGATGACTGGTGTCGGAATCGGTCATCCCGGGGCTATCTATCAAGGTCACTTGCTTGAGTTTTTCTGACGGACAAGTCTTATAACGTAGCTTGGCGAGAAACTCCCCACCAAGACTGGCCAGATCCTGATAATCCAAATCGGGATGAGTCGCCAAGGCTTGTCCGTCGAGAGTCTCTTCCTCCTCCCCGTAAGCAACCAGAGTAAATCCGTCATCTGTCGGCGCAATTCCGGATTCCTGCACATCGATTCCGGCAATGTAGTTAATGAACGACGACTTGCCGGATGAGTGGTTTCCGAGAAAAAGTACTGTTGTCGATCCCGGCACATCTTTGTCGCTTATTGGCAGGTTAAAGCGATATCGACTCGCTAGTAGCGAGAGTTTCCTAGCGTAGATCGACCGGACATTACGCTCGAGTTTTAACAGGTCATCCATTCCATATATCAGTTCAAGCAGATGGCCCTTTATAATCGATGTTTAACTGCTCCCAAAGGAAAATTAACCCTTTGATCTAGAAATGGGATTCACACAGGCATATTCGACCGTTAGCATGGCCACGCATGAGTTTGACTGAAGAAATGACCATCTTGGCCAAGGACGCCCGTGCGGCCTCTCGCCGCTTGGCCTGTCTTTCCAATAATGACAAAAACAAATGTCTCTTGACTATGGCCAACGCCATTGAGGCTAACGCATCGTCAATACAGCAGGCTAACGCCAAGGACATGGCCGCCGGTGCCGAACAGAACTTGGGCAAACCAATGCTGGATCGTTTACTGCTGGACAAAGCTCGTATCGCAGGCATGGCTTCGGGCTTGCGCGAGGTCGCTGGGTTACCTGACCCGGTTGGGAGGGTTATTGAGGAGCGCACGCGCCCAAACGGATTAAAACTAACCAAGGTCGCCGCCCCGATCGGGGTGATTGTCATCATTTATGAGTCACGCCCAAACGTCACCGCCGATGCTGCCAGCCTTTGTTTCAAATCTGGCAATGCCACAATCCTACGGGGGGGAAAAGAGGCCATTCACTCGAACCAAATCATCGCAGAAATCATGACTGAAGCAGCAATTAAGGTGCTTCCGGCCTTTCCATCAGATGCCGTTCAGGTTGTCCCCACGACAGATCGCGCTGCTATTCCAGAGTTACTATCGCTAACCCGCGATGTTGACCTGTGTATCCCACGCGGCGGCGAAAGCCTCATTCGCGCAGTGGCCGAGTGCTCGCAGGTTCCCGTCATCAAACACTACAAGGGCGTATGCCATGTTTATATCGACGGCGCTGCTGACCCGTCAATGGCAGAGGAAATCGCATTCAACTCGAAAGTAAACCGACCCGGGGTATGCAACGCCGCCGAAACGTTACTGATTGACCAGGCGATCGCTCGCGTGGCTTTGCCGCGCTTGGCTAAACGCTTGGCCGAAGCCAACGTTGAATTGCGCTGCGATGAGGCATCACAACTACTGCTCGATGGAAGCGGCATCGATGTTACCCTTGCTACTGATGCAGATTGGGATGAGGAGTATCTCGATCTCGTACTGTCAATAAAAGTCGTCGACGGCGCACGCGAGGCAATTGAGCATATTAACAAATACGGCTCTGGCCATACAGAGGCCATTGTCACCAGTAACGAGTCGACGGCGAGACGTTTTCAAGTCGAGGTCGATTCATCGACGATTTTCTGGAATGCCTCGACCCGGTTCACCGACGGTGGTCAGTTTGGCATGGGCGCCGAGATCGGCATCAGCACTGACAAGATCGGTGCACGCGGCCCGATGGGCCTGGAGGAGTTGACCAGCTATAAATGGATCGGCGTAGCTAATGGTCTGATCCGTTCATGACCGTGGGTGAATCGATACTCGATGCTGTCCAACGCCTTAGTCGGGCGGGCATCGAGTCGCCGCAAGTCGATGCAGAATGGCTGTTGGCTGAAATATTGTCATGCAGTCGCACGGAGGTTTTGCTTCGCGCTGAAGCCATAATCAGTGCAGGGCAACTAGAGCGGCTTAACAAGCAACTAAAGCGGCGTTCATCGCGAGAACCGTTGCAGCACATACTCGGGGTGGTCGGTTTTTTTGGCTACGAATTCCGCGTGTCCCCGGCTGCGCTGATTCCAAGGCCTGAGACAGAAACTCTCGTAGAGTTGGTACTAGGTTTACTCACGCCATTCCCCTCTCCTGTTATCCTCGACCTTGGTACCGGGAGTGGATGCGTTGCCATCTCGATTGCCAAGCGTTGCCCGTGCGCGAATGTGATAGCGTCGGACTGTTCTTATCCCGCTTTGCAGTTGGCGCAGCAGAACGCCGAGTCACTCGATGTGCTTTCTCAGATAGACTTCCGTGAGGCCGACGGCCTAACATCCTTGGCCAAGGGCGAGCAGATGGATTTGATCATTTCGAACCCTCCTTACATCCCGACCAGGGAAATCGCCGGGCTACAACCAGAGGTACGGTACCACGACCCACACCTCGCACTGGACGGTGGTGGTGATGGCCTAATGTTTTACAGGATGCTTGCAGCAAGGGCCCGCCACCACCTAAAACAAGGAGGGAAATTGGTAGCTGAGTTTGGCGACAATCAGGAACAGGACGTTGAAGAGCTGTTCAGGCAGGCCGGTTGGCCAAGAGTGGAGATCGCCTGTGACTTAAGCGGGCGCCCGCGAATCGTGATTGCCTCCCCAACACAATGACGCAACACTCCGCGCCGACATATCATTATGGATTGCCTGGTCATAAAGGGAGGGACGCCGCTCAAGGGCGAAGTTAAAATCAGCGGCGCTAAAAATGCCGCACTGCCACTGATGGCTGCCACGCTGCTGACGCGCGAGGAATGCGTTTTGCGCAATCTACCAAACCTTAGCGACGTACGCTTCATGGTGCGTATTCTGAGGTCACTCGGAGCATCTGCCGAGATGAGTCGCGGTACCGTCCGGATCCGTGCAAAAAACATCGAGGGCTTCGGCGACTATGATTTGATTCGCAAGATGCGTGGCTCGATCTGCATTCTCGGCCCTCTCGTGGCGCGTCTCAACAAGGCCAAGGTGTCAATGCCAGGAGGTTGCGTCATTGGCGCTCGCCCGATCGATCTGCATCTCAAAGGAATGCGCGATCTTGGTGCCAAAGTACGTGTCGAGGCGGGCTATGTGCACGCCAAGGCCAAGGAGTTGGTTGGCAGTGAGAGCTTCCTCGGCGGACGCTGTGGCCCAACAGTTCTTGGCACTGCCAACTTAATGATGGCCGCTACGCTGGCCAAGGGGACGAGCGTTATACACAGTGCCGCATGCGAACCAGAGATCGAGGACCTGGCCAAGTTCCTCAATGCAATGGGAGCAAAAATTTCCGGCGCTGGCAGTCCGACGATTACCATCCTTGGCGTTCGACGGCTTGGTGGCGCAGAGCACCGTGTTATCCCAGACCGAATCGAAGCCGCCACTTATGCTCTTGCCGGCGCTGTGACAGGTGGTGACATCATCTTGCGAAAATGCATCCCCGGTCACCTTAGTGCGGTACTTGACAAGATGCGCGAAGCAGGAGTGCAGCTGCGGTTAGACCGAGACACGCTCCGGATTCGCCCGGCGAAACAGTTGCGATCAGTAGACATCACCACCATGCCGCATGCCGGTTTCCCGACCGATGTCCAAGCGCAGATGATGGTGCTCATGTTAAAGTCACCGGGGATTAGTATTATCACTGAGCGAATTTTTGAATCGCGCTTCATGCATGTGAACGAGTTGGCGCGGATGGGAGCTGACATCTCGATCGAGGGACCAAGCGCGATTGTCAAGGGTGGCCTGCCTCTCAGCGGCGCGGATGTCATGGCCAGCGATCTCCGTGCCTCGGCAGCACTGGTGCTCGCCGGATTGTCAGCCTCAGGCGTCACACGAGTGAACCGAGTATACCACATCGATCGGGGCTACGAGGATATCGACGGCAAGCTGCGTGCGCTTGGCGCCAATATTTCACGCGAGCCCGGCCAGTGACCTGGAAGTTCCTGCCTAACAGACCCGTTTTCGCACTGTCGGGCATTGATGTGCTTGACTCAGTGGCGCTCTAAGCCGGCCGTTTCACGGCGATGTGGGATGGTTTAAACACCCCTTGCCACTCATCCAATGCTACCATGTTATCATGCGCGACTGTTTGCGTGTCATGCAACCGCACGAAGAACCTCTGTACGAAGGCGGACAGAGAACGTCGAGATTTCGATGAAAAGCCTTGCAATGAAACATTGGAAGCAGTCTTGATTTACGGGTTCGATTTGGGCATAGTCTGCTCAACTCACACCTATTAGTCGTTTCTGTACGACGGGTGCGTCAATGCGTACAGGCCGACAATCCAAATGCCATTCGATGAAGGATACACCTGATAAGACAAAAATGCTCGCATGGATTACCGGAGCCGGTGGACTGATCGGGAGCCACATTGCAGCAGCGGCCAGTGTTCACGCCCCTCAGTGGCGGGTTCGCGCCTTGACGCGAGGCGACTTTGACCTGAGCGACTTCAAGGAAGCCCGAAGACAGTTCGAGCTCGACCGGCCCAAGTTGGTGATCCACTGCGCCGCAATAAGTGACCCGTCACAATGCGAGACTCAACCCGTCCGGACGAGACTCACCAACCGCGAGGCAACATTCTTTCTGTCCTGCCTCGCGCAGGACATTCCGATGATTTTTTTTTCATCGGATCTAGTGTTTGACGGAAAGAGCGGAAACTACACCGAAGAGGACAAGCCGGCACCGCTGACGATTTACGCGAGAACCAAGGCTGAAGCCGAGGCGCTGGTACTTGCCAACCCGCTGCACTCCGTCGTTCGCACTTCGCTGACTGCCGGCCAGTCACCCAAAGGGAATCGAGGCATAGAGGAACAACTCAATCTCCGCTGGTCTAAAGGCAAGAGCGTCAAACTGTTCTCCGATGAGTACCGCAGCCCAATCGCTGCTGAATGCACTGCCCGCGCCATCTGGGAACTAGCATCAGCCAAGTGTCCCGGACTTTACCATCTTGGCGGACGCGAGCGAATGTCCCGTCTCGAAATTGGCTTGGCCGTTGCCAGTCGGCATCCCGCGTGGAAAGCAAAAATCGAGACCTCCAGTATACACGAGTATGACGGCCCACCAAGGGTCGCCGATACCTCACTCGATTGCACCAAGCTCCAGCGACTTCTTTCATTCCCTCTAACTGGTCTCCGCGAGTGGTTGACGCGCGGTTCAATGCAACAAGCATGAATCCTTACCGTGGACGCATCGCCCCGACACCGAGCGGCCTGCTCCACCTTGGCCATGCACGGACATTCCAGACCGCCCACAAGCGCGCACGCCAAGCCGGCGGCCAACTGGTATACCGTACTGAAGACCTCGACCCGCATCGGTGCAAAGCAGGGTTCGCCGAGGCCGCAATGGCTGATCTGAAATGGCTGGGGATCGACTGGGATGAAGGCCCGGACTGCGGTGGCCCCCACTCGCCGTACACCCAGAGCAAGCGAATATTGCACTATAGCGCACTCCTCGAATCATTGAAAAGGCGCAACTTGGTATACCCATGCCGCTGCTCACGCAAAGACGTGGTCAAGGCGGCGAATGCCCCGCACGAAAGCGACGACGAACCGATATATCCCGGCACATGCCGGCCAGCGAATGGTCGTGAGGCTGCATTCTGTGTCGATGATGAGCCTCGGGTAAACTGGCGGTTTCGGGTTCCCGACAAGTTGAACGTATCGTTTGTGGATGGATGGTTCGGAACCCAGTCGTTTATTGCCGGTGCCGAGTTTGGTGACTTTGTGCTGTGGCGCCACGACAACATTCCAAGTTACCAGTTGGCAGTAGTGGCGGACGATCACGACATGGATATCACCGAAGTTGTACGCGGGGAGGACTTGCTCAAGTGCACTGCACGGCAACTACTGGTTTACGATGCTTTCAACTGGAAACCTCCCTCTTTCCATCATTGTCCTCTAGTAACGGACAATAACGGTCAACGCTTGGCCAAGCGACACAAAGCTTTGAGCCTTCGGGCCATGCGCGATTCCGGGGCAAACCCGTCGGAAATCCTCAGTAGATTAAACAGCTAACAGTGGCGCAGGGTTAAGTTCACAACCGACCTGATACAGTTCGATTTTTTTCTCTCGTAAAGACGCGGTGTTCTTGGCATTAATCTTTTTTTTAGTCCGATGAACGAGCAGATAGTTATTCTTGATTTCGGTTCACAGTACACGCAGATCATTGCGCGGCGCATTCGCGAGTGCAAAGTGTACTCCACCATAATCCACTACAACACGCCAGCTGCTACCATCGCTGAGATGGATCCCAGCGGTATTATTCTATCTGGTGGGCCATCCAGCGTTTACTCCCGAAAAGCTCCATTGCCCGACAAGGCTATTTTTGGACTGGGAATCCCGATCCTAGGAATTTGTTTCGGCCTTCAAGTTATGGCGAAGTTTCTCGGCGGGAAAGTTGAACGCGGTCAAAAAAGGGAATACGGAAAAGGATCTCTTCGTCTAAAGAAACCCCATTGCCGTTTATTTGACAGACTGCCGATGGAATTGCAGGTATGGAACTCGCACGGCGACAAACTGACAGAGCTTCCGAACGGATTCAAGGCGGTGGCCATCACAGAGAACTCCGGTTTCGCTGCCATCGAAAATGCAAATTCGCGGTTTTACGGCCTGCAATTCCACCCTGAAGTCGCCCACACGCCCAAGGGCAAAAAAATCATCTCTAATTTTGTTCACAAAGTCTGTGAGTGCAGTCGCAAGTGGACGATGCGAAATTATGTTGATCAAGCTATCGAGGGCATTCGATCCCAAGTTGGCAAGAATAAGGTGATTCTAGGGTTGAGTGGCGGCGTGGACTCAAGTGTTGCGGCGGCGCTCATCCACAAGGCGATAGGCAAGCAGTTGATCTGCATCTTCGTAAACAACGGTGTGCTGCGCGCTAACGAGGCGGAAGTCGTCAAAAAAGTGTTCGGTCGCAACTTCAAGGTGAAACTCCATTACGAGGATTCCACAAATCTGTTTATGCGCAAACTCCGGGGAGTGAGCGATCCAGAGACCAAGCGCAAAATCATTGGAAACACGTTTATTGAAGTTTTTCAGAAAGCCACCCGCAAGGTAGGCAAGGCGAAATTTCTTGCACAAGGCACGCTTTATCCCGATGTCATCGAGTCAGTGCCTATCGGCGGCAACCCAGCGGCTCTGATTAAGAGCCATCATAACGTTGGTGGCCTGCCGGAGAAAATGAAGTTCGACCTGATCGAACCACTTCGTTGTTTATTCAAAGATGAGGTCCGTGAACTAGGCGCTGAGCTTGATTTGCCAAAAGAGATTGTCATGAGGCAGCCGTTCCCCGGCCCAGGCTTGGCCGTCAGGATTCTTGGTGAAGTCACGCCCGAACGCTGCGAAATCCTGCGCAACGCCGATACAATCGTCGTGGAGGAAATGAAATCGAACAATTTATACTACAAAATCTGGCAGAGCTTCGCTGTGCTGTTGCCAGTACGCAGTGTCGGCGTGATGGGCGATGAGCGAACCTATGAGTACACGATCGCCGTGCGAGCAGTAGAGTCGAAGGATGGCATGACAGCAGACTGGGTAAAACTGCCATACAAGGTGCTCGAGACGCTCTCGAACCGGATTATAAACGAGGTGAAGGGCGTAAACCGGGTTTGCCTCGACATCTCTAGCAAGCCGCCCGCAACGATCGAGTGGGAGTAACCTTCAACCTGACACTCTCGTGGTTTCGCCACCATTGCGAACGCCAGATGTCGATTCCTGATTTTTTTCTGGCGGCCAATCTTCCCGGCTCAGGGAGACCGTGTTGATCCACCATTGCCCTCCTTCCTCCACCATAGTGACTGTACAAGGATGCCAATGTCCGCCGTTAAAATACAAGTAAACATCCAGGGCGGCCATCACGCCGTCATCCATGGTCAATCCAAAGGTTGTCGCGCCTGAAGCCGGTAGCAAAGGCAGATCATTGCAGATCACGCCTCTCAGTTTCGCTGTGTCCACCGATTTCCAAACGGCCGACATCGTTGCCTTGGTTTTGTCGTAATCACCAAGTCGGATCGACTTGAAAAACAGACGCACTTTCTCGGTGAGTTGATGGTGCAGCAGTAGTGTCTGCAGTGAATCGCGAATCGTTTTGACTAAAGTAAGGTCTCTCATATGTCCTTCTAGCGGTGTCACGCTTGAGAGAGTATCGACTCTGAAAGAGGGAACTTTAGGTGGAACTTATTCGACCGTGAACTGTGCTGTCTACTTCCCCTGTTTCGAGGTAAGTTCGCAGCTCCTGGCTTGGCTTGACTTGCCGGATGTCACGCAGCACCTCTCCGGTTTTCGCATCACGAGTAATTGAATAGCCGCGAGCCAACACAGCCTTGGGCGAGAGCAGCCTGAGTCGCCCCTGCGCCAACTCAAGTCTAGACTTGCGTTCTGCATGAGCACGACGGGTCAATTCATCCATTCTATGTCCCATCCACCTTAACTGCTCTCTTCGCCGGGCCAGTAAAGTCTTTGGCTGCAGTGAAGTCAGTCGCTGCTTGCCCAAACGAAGACATTTCCAGCCGGCTGCCAACCCCTGCCCCGCCAGTCGGTTTATGTCTTCGATCTGATTGTCCAGGCGCTGAAAACAATCGGCTAGTGACCGGCGTGGGTGCACCCGGTTAAGCCTGTGGGTGAGCGACGACAAGTCCCGCTTAGCCAAGTCCGCCCCACGCATAACCAAGCGGTCCAAATGTTCCTTGACTGCACCTATGAATTCTCGCGAGGCAAACACCGTCTGCGTGATCAATTCAGCTCCGACACTCGGGGTCGCCGCCCGTATGTCGGCAACGAAGTCGGTGATCAAAAAATCGATCTCATGTCCCACCGCTGAAACCACTGTCAAGGTCGACTGATGCACTGCGCGAGCCAACACTTCTTCATTGAATGCCCAAAGATCCTCAAGACTGCCGCCACCACGCGTCAGTAAAATTAAATCCAGCGGTTTATCTTGTCTTGCGCTCCATCGATTTAGTCGCCGGATCGCCTCGGCCATCTCCGCAGCTGCTGTTTCACCTTGCACACGGCACGGCACCAGCACAAATCTTAGCGACGGGTTGCGCCGCTGAACGATATGCAGTATGTCGCGAATGGCCGCTCCCGTCGGCGACGTGACCAGTCCAACCTGCACGGGGAAACAGGGTAGCAGCTGTTTGCGCTCCTGCGCGAATAGGCCTTCGGATTCCAGCTTGCGTTTCAGCTTCTCAAACTTGATCTGCAAAGCCCCCTGCCCCTGCAGTTCCACCTTGCGGACGATCAGCTGATATTGTCCCCTTGCCTCGAACAGCGTGATCTGTCCTTGCAGCAACACCTGCGTTCCGTCCTCCAGCAGCATCCGGTTCTCCAAGTCTACGCCGCGAAAAAGCGCACAACTCAATTGCCCTTTTTCATCCTTGATACTAAAGTAGAAGTGACCCGACGCCTGCCGACGCAACCCGGTGACCTGTCCTTCCACCCACATCATCCCAAGTTGGCATTCAAGCAACTCTTTCACTCTCCGGTTCAACTCGGCCACGCCGTAAACCTTGCGAGACTTCCCCTGTTCTGCCAATTCACCGAAATCCCATAGGCTCTGTTGCTTCCGACTCATATCTCAGCTCCCACGTCCGAGAGTAACTCGGAGATACGGTCGATGGAACGAGCCCGTCCGGATTCAACATCAATGTCAATCAATGCACCGTTGAGCGTAACGCGCTTCGAGGCGACCCCGTAACGTTGCGGTCTGTAGGTCGTAAACCTACGTAGGATCGGTTCAATTTCACGCCCAAGAATACTCTCCTGCGGCCCCGTGCAGCCCGCATCGCAGAGAAATGCAGTTCCATTGGAAAAAATCTGTTCATCGGCAGTCTGCACATGAGTGTGCGTCCCCACCACGGCACTCACACGACCGTCTAGAAAGCGCCCCATCGCGATTTTCTCAGACGTTGTTTCCGCGTGCATATCCACAAAAATAATCGCCGTCTTTTGGCTCATCTTACTCACTGCGGCATCCGCAGCAAAAAACGGATTCTCGATCGGCTTCATGAACGTTTGCCCCTGCAAATTCAGCACTCCTACCGGTGGGAAGTCATCCTTCTGCGTGATGCAATATCCATTCCCAGGCGTGCCATCAGGGTAATTCTCAGGACGCACAAAACGTGGTTCATTTTCCAGGAGCGCCTCCACCTCGCGTTGATCCCACAAATGATCGCCGGACGTGAGCACATCCACCCCTGCCTCAAATACCTCACTCGCAGTTGCCGGAGTGATGCCTGAGCCGCCGGCCATGTTCTCACCGTTGGCAACAACAAAGTCGACCCCCAACGATTCCCGGAGGCGCGGCAAAAAATACCGCACCGCCTTGCGGCCTGGTTTCCCTACAATGTCACCAATGAATAACAACTTCACGCGCCCCAAAGTACGCCATCCACCCACACGCGCAAAGCTCACAGCTAACTCGATGCACTTGAAGAGATGCTCCGGACAGTTTATCACTTTGCCGTGCGGTTGAAGATTACACGGGCCTCCATTCATCAGATTCAGCTCAATACGCGCATGCCATTCAAATACGGCATTGCCACAATGACCAAGGTTCCAATGGTGTTTGTCCGGCTCGACACCAAGGTGGATGGTCTGCCCTCGTGGGGGATTGCCTCAGATCTGCTTCCGCCCAAGTGGTTCACCAAGGTACCGGACGATTCGATTGACAAGGAAATTGCCGACATGCTTCGGGTAATCCGCCGCGCATTGTCTCATTCGATCGGGGTGGAGTCTGCGACAGTATTTGACGCGTGGCGCACAATCTACGATCAGCAAGCTGCTTGGGCAAAGGCGGATAAAACCGCCCACTTGTTGGCACACTTTGGTACATCACTGGTAGAGCGAGCAATGATTGAGTCTGTTTGTCGCGCCGGCGGCCGCTCATTTAGCCAAGCGCTGCTGGACGGGACGCTTGGTTTTGAACCGGGCAAAATCCACCCAGTCCTGGCCAAGCGATCTGCCAATGAACTGCTCCCTCAACAGCCGTTGCCCAATCTGCTTGCACGCCACACTGTTGGCTTGGCTGATCCGCTGTCCGCCGATTCCATCCTTAAGGAGGAACGGCTTGACGACTCACTTCCACAATCACTTGATCAGTGCATCGGCACCTATGGGCTGCGCCATTTCAAAATCAAGATAAACGGTGATCTAAACACCGATCTTGAGCGACTGCGCAGCATCGCTGCAGTAATCGAACAACAGGCGCCGGGCGACTATGCATTCAGCCTCGACGGTAATGAGCAATTCAAGTCCGTGGAGGAGTTTCGAGAGCACTGGACGAATCTTGTCAAGGACACGGTGTTGGCTTCTTTTTTTAATCATCTACTGTTTGTCGAGCAACCGTTCCACCGCGATATCGCGCTGGAGGATTCTGTAGGCAACGGATTTGACGACTGGCAGGGCCGTCCGCCGATTATCATCGACGAATCCGATGCTACGATAAAAAGCCTGCCCACGGCTCTGACTCTCGGCTACGCCGGGACAAGCCATAAAAACTGCAAGGGCATTTTCAAGGGAGTCGCCAACGCCTGCCTGCTTAACGCACGAAGGGAGACCGGTCATGTTGCGGTCATGAGTGGCGAGGATTTGTGCAACGTTGGCCCGGTCGCAGTGATACAGGACTTGGCGGTGATGGCAACTCTTGGCATCGAGAGTGTCGAGCGCAACGGGCATCATTACATGGCCGGGTTATCGGAGTTGCCGAAGGTCACCCAGCAGCAGATATTAAACACGCACACCGGACTTTACCGGGCAGGCGAACGGGGTTGGCCGACGCTCGAGATCTGCGACGGTCGGATCAACTTGAGAAGTGTCAACAAGCAGCCGTTCGGGACCGGTTTCGAACTCGACCTGTCACTATTCCAGGAGATAAGTCTTGCAGAGGAATGAAAAAACATCCTCTGGCCAAGCTCGATCAACGGCACTTGTGGCACCCGTTCACGCAGATGCGCGACTGGCTGAAGAACGAACCGCTAGTCATCCAGCGCGGCAAAGGCGCGATACTTTGGGATCAGCATGATCGGGAATACATCGACGCCAACTCATCTATTTGGACCAATCTCCACGGTCACAACCATCCGAAAATCAACGCCGCCATTCGCAGGCAACTGGACAGAGTTGCTCACACCTCGGCGCTTGGATTGGCCAACGAGCCGGCCGCTTTGCTTGGGCAAGCTTTGGTTAAATTGGCCAACCGTCGAACTGGCTTAGCCAAGGGGCAACCGCGGTTGACTAAGGTTTTTTACTCGGATGACGGCTCGACCGCGGTAGAAGTCGCGCTCAAATTAGCTTTTGAGTTCGCACGCCGTACCGGACGAGCTCGCAACCCAAGGTTCCTGTCGGTTGATGGTGCGTATCACGGAGACACGGTTGGAGCGGTTAGTGCCGGGCAGATCGACCTATTCCACAAAACTTACTCTGGGATGCTGTTCAAAACGGACAAGGTCATGTCACCTTACTGCTACCGGTGCCCATTTAACAAGGCGAACCCAGAACGAGACGACGCTCGCAACGCTCGCAAGTGTAATTTTGAGTGCGCTGACAAAGTCGAAGAGCGGTTCGCAGTACGTAAAAAACACGGAAGCAACTACGCTGCGATGATTGTGGAACCAGGCTTGCAGGGGCCAGCCGGAATGATCGCCCAACCTAAAGGTTGGCTTGAGCGCGTCGCGCAGGTAACTCGAGGGCACGGCTCCCAACTAATCGCCGATGAAGTTATGACTGGATTGGGGCGCGCTTCAAATCGCTTATTCACAAGTCACGATGCGGCTGTGCAGCCAGACTACCTGTGCCTGGCCAAGGGACTGAGCGGCGGATATCTACCAATGGCCTCGACCCTGACAACCCAAAATGTATTTGATGCATTCCTCGGCGATTACTCGGAGTTTAAAACCTTCTTTCACGGGCATAGCTACACTGGCAACCAACTCGGAAGTGCGGCAAGCCTGGCAAGTGTTGGATTGCTGCAGACTAAGGCAACAACTACCAATCGCAAAAAACTAGCTAATAATCTCAAATCGGAGTCTAAGCGACTTTGGGCTTTGCCGGAGGTTGGCGACATCCGGCAGGCTGGTTGTGTGCTGGCAGTGGAACTTGTTCGTAACTGGCAGAACCGCGAACCGTTTACTTTGGCTGAGCAGGCCGGGATTCGTGTCTGCAACGCCTTGGCCAAACGCGGTGTGCTAACAAGGCCAATAGGCAACGTGATCGTCATCATGCCGCCATTTTGCACGACGCAACGACATGTCAAAAAAATCTTTTCGGCACTGCATGACTCAATCGAAGAAGTCTTAACCCGGAACATGTAAATCCGCAGATGCCCTAAATCTTCACTGTAACATATTGTATATCATTAAAAACACGAGTTTTAGCATATGAAAATAGCCAGCATGAGCGACCCTGAAAACATTTTTGCCGCCGTTGTCCTTGGGCTCATTTTGATTCGATATATTTTTGAATTGTGGCTTGACCACCTAAATGCGACGCACGTTCAGAAGAACGCCGATACAGTGCCGGAGGCATTTCGTGAGGTCATGGATCAAGCCGCATACAATAAATCGGTGCAGTATACGTTGATCAAGGCCAGATTTGGAACAGTGTCGGACAGTTGCAGTACAGCGGTATTATGTGTGCTGCTCTTCAGCGGTTCGCTCTCTTTGCTTTTTGATCATGCCGTTTATTGGGCGGGAGATTCGCCCTGGGGAGTGGCTGTTGCCTTGTGGGCTGTGATCCTGCTGATGTCCGTATTGAGTCTACCTTTTTCATGGTGGTCGCAATTCAGAATTGAGGAACAGTTTGGGTTCAACAACTCCACACAGCGCACTTGGTGGACGGATCAGTTCAAGGGCGTTCTGCTTAGTTTCACCATCGGTGTTCCACTTTTAACGCTGATACTTTGGTTTACTGATGTCAGCGGCGACTACTGGTGGATTTGGGCATGGGGCGTGGTGGTTGTGTTTCAACTATTGATGAGCGTGCTGGCACCTATCTTCATCCTGCCGCTATTCAATAAATTCACGCCATTGCCGGACGGGGCACTTAAGGATCGGTTGAGCGACTTGGCCAAACGCACGGGGTTCAAAAACGCCGGTATCCAAGTGATGGATGGCAGTAAGCGCTCCAAGCACTCAAACGCTTTTTTTACCGGCTTAGGCAAGGGGAGAAAAATAGCGCTGTTCGACACACTCGTGGAGCAACTGAGTGAAATTGAGATTGAGGCAGTGTTAGCGCACGAAATCGGACACTACAAACTGAAGCACGTGCCAAAGATGATTGTGTGGTCGTTTATCACTACGCTGATTGGTTTCGGAGGGCTTAGCCTGTTGGCAGAGCAGCCTTGGTTTGCAGGGGCATTCGGCTTCGACCCCGGGATTGCCCCTGCCTTTCTGCTGTTCGGACTCTTGGCCGGGACGGTAACGTTTTGGCTCACGCCACTGTCGAGCCTTTGGTCACGCAGGTTTGAATACGAGGCGGATACCTTCGCTGCAGAAGCCATCAGAACGAGCGAGCCTATGATTACAGCGCTCCGCAAGCTCAACCGAGAGAACCTCAGCAACCTCACTCCACATCCATGGTACAGTGGTTTCCACTACGATCACCCGGCGCTACTAGAGCGAGAAGCAGCCCTGAAGAGATGGAGAGCGAGTGCCACCTCAACATAACATTCGGCTTTTGCCGCGTGCTAAAACAAGGTAGCTTCCCGCCGCCCTTTAGTTGGGGATTGGGATTATTCCCAAATGCGAACGAAAATATTCATCACATTACTGGTCTGCTTGCTGCTCCTTGGCCATTTGGCAATTTGTGAGGCGTACGAACCTTACATTAGCGAAATCGTCGCGGCCAACGACAATACTCTCATGGATGACTTTGGTGAGAGCACAGACTGGATCGAACTACATAATCCAAGCGATGTTCCTGCGCAGTTGAATGGATGGGGATTGAGTGATGAGGAGGAAAATCCGCTGAAATGGACGTTTCCAGACGTGATTATACCTCCCGGTGAATTTCTGCTAGTGCATGCATCCGGCAACAATATCGCCGTTCCGAACAAGACGCTACATACCAGTTTCCGCCTGTCGCGCGAAGGTGAGTTTCTAGGCTTGGCTAGACCGGATGGCACATTTTCGGACAAGTATGAACCAGCTTTTCCTGCGCTGGTCGACGACCAGTCGTACGGCGTTCCAATGACAGGTGAGACAGAGAGAATAATCCCGGCGAGCTCGATGTTCCGCTATCTAACACCGGGAAGCAGCAATGCTATGGAAAAATGGACCCATCCGGAATTCTCGGAAACCGCGAGTTGGAAAACAGGGCGATCCGGATTCGGATTCCAACGATCCGGCACCAGCCTAGCGAGCATTATCACGACCAAAATTCCCACGTCGAAGCGGGTGATTTGGTTACGCAAAAAATTCTCAGTGAGCAACCATCAATCATTGGCAGCGCTAATCCTAAGGATACAGTTCGACGATGGCTTCATTGCCTGGATAAACGGAAAAAGGGTGGCCTCTTACAATGCACCAGAAAACCCAAAGTATAACTCCTACGCCACAAACAACAAAAACGATGTCTCTTTTGTTGACTTCGATATCAGCAACTACATCAGCGTATTGAAAAACGGGAATAATAACATACTTGCAGTGCAGGCCTTCAACTCCCGGTTAGACCGAAACGAATTCTTTGTTATGCCCACTCTGCTAGCCGGTCGCTCGGCAAAGATCAACCCTGATATACGCGAGTTTTTAACTATGCCAACCCCCGGTCGACTGAACCTAGGTCAGTCACTACCGCAGGCCAGTGCACCTGTTTTTTCCCGATCCAGCGACAGCTTCACTTCATCTTTCTCTCTCACCATAAAATCGGGTGTAGAAGGGGAAATTGTTCGTTACTCAACCAACGGAACCGTTCCCGATAGTTCCTCCAAAGAATACACCAATTCGATTAGGATTACTCGATCCACCCTCATATGCGCCCGTTGCTTCACTAAGGAGGGAGAAGGAGGCTCCCCTGTAACCCATGAATACTTGCAAATGGCAACTAATGCCCAGAAGTTCTCATCGAATCTGCCAGTCGTTGTGATCGAGAATTTCAAGGGTGGAAACATTAGTTCGGACCCTTACAAGAGCGCGCACATGTCCATTTACGAACCTGGATCAGACGGACGCACCAGATTAATAGATGCGCCAGCTCTGAATACCCGTGTAGGGATTAAAATCCGAGGGTCGAGCTCTCAGAACAGAGCTAAAAAAGCCTTCACGATCGAAGCTAGAGATGATTTCGGAGAAGACAAAGATGTTTCAATTCTAGGGATGCCTGAGGAATCAGACTGGATACTTTATGCGCCATACAACTTCGACCGAGCCTTGATCCGAAACGCGTTGGTTTACGAACTCAGTAACCAGATAGGTCGATATGCCGTAAGAACTCGTTTCTGCGAAGTGTTCGTTAACACCAATGGTGGAGCATTGAGCTACAACGACTACGTCGGGGTTTACTCGTTCATGGAAAAAATCAAGAGAGATAAAAACCGAGTCGACATAACCCGCATAGGCCCCAACGACAACGCTAAACCGGATGCCACCGGCGGATATATACTAAAGATCGACCGCCCCGATCCCGGGGACTCTGGATTTAGCGCCGGCGGCCAGAGCGTAAAGTGGTTGGACCCAAAAGAGGAGGATATCACATCAAAACAAAGCACCTATGTGCGCAGTTACCTCAACGATATGTACAAGAACTTGAGTCACCGGACCAAATATACAGATTACATCGACCCCTTGTCATGGGTGGACCACCATATGCTTAACGAGTTCACCAAGAACCCGGACGGTCTAAGATTAAGCACATATTTTTTTAAGGATCGTAACAAGCGCTTAGAGTACGGTCCCGTGTGGGATTTCGACCGAACCATGGGATGTGATGATGACGGGCGAGCAGAGAACCCCGTTGGTTGGTCAGGCAGTTACAAATACGGTTGGTGGTCCCGTGTTATGAACAACAAATCGTTCAAGGAACTCTACGCTCAGCGCTGGGGAGAGGTACGAGGCAGAATAATGAGCGAGAAAAACATATTCTCCATAATCGATGAATGGGAGGAACTCCTCGGCGAGTCGGCAAAACGTAATTTCACCAAGTGGCGTCTCGTTAACACAAAAACAGGTTTCCAGACCGAGATCAACCAGCTTAAAACCTGGATTTCACAACGGTTAGAGTGGATGGATACTCAGTTCGACTCTGTCCCGTCACCGCTATTAAGCATGACACAGGGAGCCGCTCTACCCGGTTATAATCTCGGAGTTCGCGTCAAGAGCGATGAGGCGTACTATACGACCAATGGAACAGATCCACGAATGCCGAACGGCAGTATCAACCCGAATGCCATTCGACTAGTTGAAGCGGAAACCGAACCAATCGTCGCGAAGAACTCGAAGTGGAAATACCACGATACCGGCGTCAAGCTAGACAAAGTCGACTGGATCGCACCCAATTACGACGACAGTGAATGGAAGGTCGGCCAGGCAGAATTGGGCTACGGGGACGGGGACGAGGTGACCGTAGTCGACCGAGGCCCCAATCCGAGCACAAAACACCACACAACCATTTATTTCCGGAAGGAGTTCCAACTCCGTAATGAAGGTGGCAAATCCTTATTCATCAAGTTACTGCGCGACGACGGTGCTGTTGTGTACCTCAACGGCGAGGAAATATTGCGAAGCAACATGAGAACCGGAACGCCTCGGTACTCAAGCTACACGGTCAAGCGAAATCCAGTGAAGGAAAGTAGCATATATTTCCCCTACTTCATAGAGACTCCCAATTTTGTCAACGGCAGAAATTTGTTCGCAGTCGAGGTTCATCGGGGATCCCGTTACGACAAAGACTTGAGTTTCAACTTCGAGGCATCCATCATGGAATCCTCAGGTACGCCAATCCCGGTAAACAAGACATCCACCGTTATTGTTCGCGCAAAAAGCGGCAAAACATGGAGTGCCGCATCAACCGCATCTATCATCATTTCCTCTACGGCCGCACTTAAAGTAACGGAATTGATGTACAATCACCCTGACGGAAAACCGTTCGAATTCATCGAGCTGAAAAACACCGGTAACTCGAGTCTAGACTTGGCAGGCGTTGGTCTGTTCGGCGTGCGATTTATGTTTGATGAAGGTTCACTAGCTCCTTGGCAATCCGGCGTCCTTATCCCCAATGACGACCCTGTTGCTTTTGCCGTAAAATATCCCAACGCCTCGGTCCTTGGCACCTACGCCGGAAGCCTTTCCAACTCCGGCGAGGAACTCAGCCTGATCGATCCCGATGGTCAAGTCGTTTACTCTGTCAATTACTCCAGAGATAGCCCCTGGCCGAGCGAGGCAAGCGGTGGTGGCTCGTCTCTTGAGCTAACGGAACTCAGTACTGCCAGTGAACGCGACCCAACCAACTGGCGTGCCAGCCTGATGACCGGGGGCACACCGGGAGATGTTCTCGTTACCGAAGTCAGTCGCACCAACAACGATGGCCAAGTGGTCATTCGCTTTCTTGGTCTTCCTGGGGAATCCTACTCTCTGCACACTAACAACGACCTCGGCCTCGGCGAATGGCATAAACTCGATATCAACGAATTTGTGGTGGAAGCAAAAATCGTTGAATTCGTCGTATCACCAAAGCCCGGCGATGGACATCAATTCTACCGAGTATCCAGTCCTTGACGGAATGTTTCTGCAAACGAAAATTGGTCCGGCCGATTTTTACATTTTCCTTAAACCTTTTTTCATACACTCTCTTCCCTATGCGTAATCGCCGCTTGGCCCGCGAACGAGCCATTCAGTTCCTGTTCCAGCATGACATAAATCCTCCCGAAGCCGTTGAGGAGGAACTCGAGCACTTTTGGGATTCCCAAACTAGCGCCGCAATCGCCGAGGATCACCAACCTGCCACATGGGGCAAGCAAACCGAACCCGCACCGCCCACAGTTGAGGACAGTGATGTGCGGAAGTTTGGCGACCCGCTCATCCGTGGAGTCCTGGATAAGCTCTGTGAGATAGACGGCATCATTGCGGATCAAACTCGCAACTGGGACTTTGACCGCATCGCCAAGGTGGACAGAAACATTCTGCGATTGGCTATCTACGAGATGATGCATCGCGATGACATTCCCCCAGTCGTCAGCATCAACGAGGCAATCGACATCGCCAAAAAGTTTTCCACCGAAAACAGCGGACGCTTCGTCAACGGCATACTCGACAAGGTTAAAGGCAAACTCATGCGCCCAGCACGAACAACGGTTGACTAATCCGGCCACCGGGAGAAACGCTTGGCACAGCCGTACATCGACCTGCATCTGCACACCCTCTATTCAGACGGTATTTCGACTCCTGAGCAAGTTGCCAGAGACGCGCAGGAAATGAATCTTGCAGCGATCGCCCTGACTGATCACGACACCGTCGAAGGTTGCCCGCGTCTGGCGAGAGCCTGCGATGAACTCGGCATCGAGTTCATCGCAGGCACCGAACTTTCCACTGACATTGATGGACACGAGATGCATCTGCTCGGCTACTTTCTTGACACCGACAACGAGGAGTTGATTCGCGAAACAAGCCGCTATCAACAGAACCGCACAGACCGCATACACGCATTAGTTGAGCAACTCAACACAATCGGCGTCCCCCTTCAGAGCGACCAGGTTTTTGAGTTGGCTAAATGCAAAGCCCCCGGCCGCCCGCATGTGGCCCGAGCGCTCGTAAGGCACGGTTTCTGTCGTACAATGGACGAGGCGTTCGTGCGTTACCTTCGTAAAAACGCACCCGCTTGGATCCCTAAAATAAACGTCGATTTCGCTGAAGGCATTCGAGTGATTCACCAAGCTGGGGGACTGGCCATCATGGCGCACCCCGGTCTCAACAAGATCGATCAATTGATCCCGCGCATGATTGAAGCCGGACTTGACGGCATCGAATGCTGGCACACCAAACACCCCAAGAGCACGGTCAAGCGATACCGTGAAATGGCCGCGCGCCTTGGTTCCTTGCTGGTTACAGGCGGATCGGATTGCCACGGGCCGTCACCAGGGCGTTACCCGCTTATCGGCAGCGTCCGTGTTCCGTACAACATTCTTGAAGAGATGAAGCGCAGACTTCCCCGCTCAACAGCAATCTGATTTTACACATGGGTATTTTTACTAAATTCTTTTCTGGGCTAAAAAACACCCAGTCCAAATTATCGACCGAAATTCGCCGCATCGTCACCCGCTCGCCCAAGTTAACCGAGAATGACATCGAACAACTAGAGGCCGCACTGCTCGCCTCGGACATGGGTTTCGTCGTAACAGAACGCGTTGTTGATGCCGTGCGCCACACCTACGAGTCAAGCGGTGGTGAAGCCGGCAGCGTGCTAGAAGTAGCACAGGCAGAGGTCGAGTCCTGCCTTGGCCGGGAAACCAGCCGCTTAGTTAAGCGCGACGGACTGACCGTGGTTTCGCTGGTCGGAGTGAATGGCGCGGGCAAAACCACGACCGCTGCCAAGCTGGCCCACTACGTCAAGGTCGACGGGGGAAAGCCGATGTTGGCCGCGTGCGACACTTTTCGCGCCGCAGCCATCGAGCAGTTAAACCTATGGGGTGAAAGGCTCAACATTCCGGTCGTCAGTAGCAGCTACGGCGCCGACCCTGCCTCAATTGCCCACGATGCAGCCAGTTCGGCGCTGGGCAAAGGCAAAGACTATTTGTTCATAGACACCGCCGGTCGTCTGCACACCAAGCAAAATCTGATGCGCGAACTTGTAAAATTACACCGCGTAATCGGCGGTAAAATTAACGGTGCCCCTCACGAGACACTCCTCGTCATCGACGCCTCCATCGGAATGAACGCACTGAACCAAGCTCGAGAGTTCAACAAGTCCGTGCCATTGAGTGGTTTAGTGATTACCAAGCTCGACGGTACGGCTAAGGGCGGAATGGTGGTGGCCATTCAGCATGAGCTAGATTTGCCGGTCAAGTTCATCGGACTGGGGGAACAACCGGACGACCTTCAGGCTTTTTCCCCTGCCGAGTATGCTCGCGCACTTTTCTTCGAGGAATAACCGATAGCTTTTGCCAGCCTCACCGAAGCACTTGACGTTCTTAGCCTTAGCGACAATTCTACATCGCAGGCGCGATGGTAGTCGCCCCGGTAGCTCAACTGGATAGAGCGTCTGCCTTCTAAGCAGAATGTTGTGGGTTCAAGTCCCGCCCGGGGTACCATCTGTTTTTCAACGTTTTCCCACTTTTCACCCAATGATAGCAGGGTGAAGTGTGTGTTGATGACAAAAAGGCACCTTCAATCTGTATCAGCGTGTTTCGGCGGATATAGACGTTTTGGGGTCGATTTGTTAACCCGGATGTTAACCCGCGCTTCGCACAATACAACCTACTCGTCGTTCCTCAATTCCTTGATTGCTTGGCTAATCACGCACGCCTTGGCTGTCTCCAGTACGCCGATGATTTCGGTCGTCGGCACCTCGCCTAGGTACTCTTGAACGACCTGTGCAATGACATCACTGAAGGCGCGAAGCTGGTCGTCGCTACGTCCGCAAGGTTCGTCGTTGGCCATGATCATCGGTCGTATTGCGGCGGTTGCAATGCCTCCTCGTAGCTGGCTCGTGGATAGCGGCGGATGTTGAAGCCGCCTAGCTTGAGCGCCTGCAACTCCGGTGACTGTGTCGTGCGCGTCGCCTCTGGTATCAGTCCAAGCCGCAGGTTGCCGTGGCGATCCCTGAACTGGCGCGCCTCCGGTCGGCCTTCAGCAATGATTCCCCTCGCCTCCCGGCGCAGCGCCTTGCGTTCCCGCTTCTCGCCTTTGACTGGCCTCCTAGCGACCTCCTTGACGGTTCCCTGCGCCATTGGTATTTCGGTCAGTCCGTACTTGGCCAGCACCCGATTCATCACTCCGCTGGCGTGACCCAGCTTGATTGCGTCCCAAGCGTCCGGCTCATAGTCCAGCGTTCGCGACTTGGTCTTTCGGCGGCTGGTTGGATCGATGAACATCATCACTTCATCGAACTGGCGGCGACCGGGAACGAACGAGGTCATCGCCTGATCCATGATGTAGAACGACAGCGGGACGTTGGATGCATACGGGTCGGTGATCATCGTCGGCGGCCTATCGCCGGGTTCGGTGGTCATCGTGTCATACAGCTTCTCGGTCACCTTGATGCCTCCGCCAAGCGTGGCAAAATCCTTGGCCAGATCAGCGCCTTGGCTAACGTAAGTCTTCACACCAGCCCAGATACCGGCAGCGGCACCATCCTGTGCAGCCACTCGCTTGCCGTCCTGCTCGGCCAGCACCAAGGCGCCAGCCATCACGATTGGAGGGAACTGTCGAGCGCGCCACCAGAAGTCGGCCGCATCGTCATCATCGATTCCCAGCATCCTGAAGTACTCAGACAGGTTGACCCGGTTGGCGGTGATCTGTTCCCGCGGCAACCGCTTCGACTTCATCTCGCCGGTGACATTATCGATGTACTTGTAGGTGGCAGTGCCGATTCGCTTGCGTGCCTCATCGTCATCGTCGTCGCCTCGTAAAATCTTATCTATGATCCAGCCAGCGCCGCCTCCTGTGAACATTGCGAATGTAACCAGATTAGCCAGTGCATCGGCTCGCTTACCTTGCGGCACCTTACCAAACAGCACCTTCAATCCTGCGATTCGTTCAGTCTGCTTCGCGGCCCAGTGATAACCGAACCGCGGAAACGGCATGATCAGGCGGCTGTAGTCGTTCGACGCAAACCAGTTCAGCAGGTTTGGTGAGTCGCTGTAGTTGAGGTAATCGAAGTTGCCAAGTTCAATCGCCTGCACGCGGTCCTCTTTCGGTGGTCGCGCCATGTAGCTGTCGACCTCGGCCTTGAGTGCAGCGCCGGATAGTCCCCTGTCCTTCGCGGCACGCACCGCCTTGGCCTTCAGAAAGGCGTAGGCGGACCTTTGTTTGGCCCTAATATCAATTGACCGTACTGGATCGCCTGAAGCGCAGCGGCTCCGATTTCGCCTTGCCGTAAATATTCCCACGGCTTGACGTGATACTGCACCTTCAAATCTTCCAGCGCGGTCGACCCCTCAAAGACATCGTCCGGCATGATCTCCTCGGTGAACCGGTCAAAGTCTGTCTTCCAGCCAACCATTTTGCGGATGGCGGCAAATTTGTAGAACTGCGCCGTGAACAGGTTCTTGGCAAAGCGCAGGTCGTCGACGCCGGCCTTGCCGTGAAGCGAAGACAGCTTGAACAGACCAGACACCATATGCTTGGCGGCTGATTCTGCCGCGAACATATCGTTCGACAGCACGTTGATAGTGTAGGTGAACGGATGCGCCAGCAGCATCTGCGTGCTATTGCGAATGGCCCAGGCGCCTGCGCGAATGGCCCAGTGGTGGACCTTCTCGGCGGCGTAACCATCTTGCAGCAGCTTCACCAGCTTCTCTGGTATCTGTTGCTGCTTGCCGCGCATTGCCATCGCCTCACCGATAAACTTGGAGTAGTCACCTATCTCACCCTTCTCTCCTAAACGCCTTTCGATCTCGGTGTCACCATCTGGTGTCTCAAAATTCCTGAATGCCTTGATCGCATCCCACACGACATCGATCCCGGTCGACAGTCGAACGTGTCCCGGTTCCAGCTTTCCGTCGTTGATTGGCTTGGCGGCGTGGCGGATGATGTTCTCAAAGTATTCCTTGCGTGCCCTTTCACGGATCGCCTGGTAGGCGCGGATGCTGAATCCCTCAAACAAGCCTTGCAGGTCGCCGCCTTTGCGTGCGTAGCCGGCGAATACTTCCTTGCCTGACTTCTCGTCTTTCTCCGTCTCGGTCTTGAGTTCCCCTTCCCTTCCTGTGCCGGTCTTGT
>PVBE010107283.1_pt1 | contig 25967 bp, 23 predicted proteins | sample 1631181 | NCBI WGS metagenome assembly PVBE01 (sample SAMN08397723, study PRJNA350692) | Marine metagenome, whole genome shotgun sequencing project. | isolation source: water | place: Pacific Ocean | collected 2012-04 | reverse complement strand
GTTCAACTCGAAGCCACTAACTTCAAGCGCCGTGAAGAAGCGACGGCCGTCGCCTCGAAACTGGAAGGGCAGTCTCCAGTGATCATCCGCCAGGCAGGAGACACGGGCCACCTGTACGGTTCGGTCACCGCGCGAGACATTACCGAAGAGCTGATCGCTGGGGGATTTACCGTTACCCGTCAGCAGGTCCTTCTCGAGCAAAATATCAAACTGCTGGGCATATATAACTGCCGTATCGCGCTGCATCCCGAAGTTATCGTTACCGTTCCCGTCAATGTGGCCCGCAGCAAGGAAGAAGCTAAGGCACAGGCCGGCGGCGAATCATTCGTAATCGAAACAGGGAAAAAACCAGAGGAAGAGACCTCTGAGGAAGAAGTGGAACCAGGGGCCAAAAAGAAACAGGCACAGGCAACGAAGAAAGAAACTGAGGAGCTTACTGAATCTTCGCCCGCTGAAACTTCGAAAGAAGACCAAGAGGCCGAGAAAGAAGGCACTGACTGACACCAATCAAAACAACCGCAAACTCAACATACACCACGTCGAATGCAGAAATGAATGGCACGGCTTTCCTTGTAAATTTTTCTACCCTTCTGGAATTCAGCCCACAAGCTTGCTATAAAAAAATAGGTGTTGAGGCACACTTCGTTCTGTAATCACCAGGGAAATAGGGGATGCAGCCTTTTTCCCGCCTCCTTAAACACTTAATCACTCACGGCACCCTTCGGGTGATCGATTGCGACGGGAAATGTCATATTTTTCCGGTCAAGAAGGTCCCTGTATCACCATTCGTCTCCACGACAAATCTCTATAAGGAAGGGGGCCTCCTGAAGACGAGCTGGTCATGAATTTTTATCCACAACTTTCGACTCTTATTCGCGTGATCCACAGGTCCGACCATCTATTCATCCTCAAGCAGTCCTGCTAGTGTCTCCTCCATGGAAACGAACTCCACCCCTCCGGAAACAAAAATCACCCCACTACACCAGAACGATTCCCAGACGAAGGATGCCTCCGGCTATCGGACGCCACCTCTCAACTATGATGCCGAGCGGGCTCTTCTTGGTGCCATTCTTGTAAATAATCCAGCCTGGGAGAAAGTTTCCGACTTCCTGAAACCCGAACATTTCGCGGACCCCGTTCACGGTCGCATTTATGCTGCCGTTAGCACGCTTATCGAGCGCAGCCAGGTTGCCGATCCCCGCACATTAAAGAATTTCCTGGAACAGGACGGAGCGCTGGCCGATATTGGCGGCAGCGGCTATCTGGTACGTCTCGCCGAAGAGTCGGTAACAATTCTCAATGCGATGGAATACGGTCGTATTATCCACGATCTAGCCATACGCAGAGAGCTCATCGCCCTAGGTAACGACGTTGTCAACGATGCCTACGTTTACGACTTAGAGGTGACGGCTACAGACCTTATCGAAAGTACTGAGCAGAATCTTTTCGACCTTGCCACCACCGGCCAGTATGAAGGCGGATTCCAGGCCTTCGACCACTCCCTTGAAACCGCCATTTGTGAGGCCCAGGCAGCCTTTAAGCGCGAGGGACAACTAACTGGAGTGGCCACGGGGTTGAAGGACCTCGATAAACTACTGGGTGGCCTACATTCTTCCGACCTCATAATTCTTGCCGGTCGTCCCTCCATGGGGAAAACGGCTTTAGCCACCAACATTGCCTTTCACGCCGCTCGGCAATTTCGTGAAAAGCCTGATGAACAAGGAAATACTAGAGTGGAAGACGGCGCTATCATCGCCTTCTTCTCCCTAGAAATGGCAGCCGAACAACTTGCCACCCGTATTCTTTCCGAAGAATCTCATGTGGGTTCCGACAAAATCCGACGTGGCGACATCAGTAATGACGATTTCCAGAAAATCTTGCAGACCAGTCAAGAACTCAGTTCCCTTCCACTTTACATAGACGATACGGCGGCCCTGACCATTTCCGCCATCCGCACCCGCGCCCGCCGCCTGAAGCGCACCAGAGGACTGGGGCTGATTATCGTTGACTATCTGCAGCTTCTGGCGGGCTCCAACCGCCAGCGTAACGAAAACAGGGTCCAAGAAATCTCGGAAATCACCCGCGGACTAAAAGCCTTGGCCAAAGAACTAGAGGTGCCAGTAGTGGCGCTTTCCCAGCTTTCACGAAAGGTGGAGGACCGTGATGACAAACGTCCCCAATTGGCAGACCTAAGAGAATCTGGCGCTATCGAACAGGATGCTGATGTGGTCATGTTCATCTTCCGAGAAGAATACTATGTCGCGCGACGGGAACCCAAAGAGGGAACCGAAGAGCACACAGAATGGATGCAAGCTATGGAAAAAGTCCATAACCTGGCCGAACTCATCATCGCCAAACAGCGCCATGGCCCGATCGGAAAAGTTACGCTTTATTTTGATTCCCTCTCCACTAAATTCGCCGACTTGGTAAAAAGTGCTCACCTCCCCGACAGGAACTTCTAGGTTCTCATCTGGGCCCATGCATGATAAACGGCAGATCGCCGATCCCAGCAAGGCGGTGCTGACCATCAATCTCAGTGCCATTGCCGAAAATTTCTGCGATCTTTCATCCCGTCTCGCGCCAAACTGTCAAGCCGGAGCCGTAGTGAAGGCCGATGCCTACGGGCTCGGATTTGAAGAGGTTTCAAGGACATTGGCAAGGGCCGGATGTGGGCATTTCTTCGTGGCCGACCTAGAGGAGGGCGTTGCCCTTCGCCGGATTCTAAAGAAGGTGGACATTTTCGTCTTCAATGGCCCCGAAAGAAACACCGAAGCAACTTTCGACGAACACGCTCTAACGCCTGTACTCAATACCCCCGACCAGGTGCAGTCTTGGGTCGCATTCGCTAGTCTGAAGGGTGGCTGCAATGCGGTCATTCAGGTGGATACAGGCATGTCGCGGACAGGACTAGATATGGCCTATCTGGAGCAGCTCGTCGGCGGCAACGAAAAACTAAAGAGCGTAGCGCTAAGGTTCCTCATGAGTCATCTCGCCTGTGCTGATGAACCGGAGCACCCTTTAAACGCCCAGCAGCTTGCCAAGTTCTCCAAGGCGCGAACCCTGCTCGGCAACCCACGGGGCAGTCTCGCTAACTCATCTGGCATATTTCTGGGGCCGGAATACCATTTCGACATGGTGCGCACAGGCGGAGCGCTCTATGGGATAAATCCCACCAAAAATACAAATAATCCCATGAATTCCGTGGTGAATCTTGAAGCTCCGATTTTCCAGGTGCGCAACATTGACAGCCCCGTAACCGTTGGTTACGGTGCCTCCGCCCGAATTGATGGGCCAGGCAAAATCGCCACTATCGCTGTGGGATACGCGAACGGTTATCTACGTTCCCTAGGCAACAAAGGCAGTGCTTTTATCGATGGGATCCGGATTCCCGTCGTAGGACGCGTTTCGATGGACTACATCACCCTAGACGTCTCCAAAGCCCCAGAAAATAAGGTCCGTCCAGGTAAAATGGTGGAGCTTATTGGCTCCCATCATGGAATCGACGCCCTGGCGGAGGAGGCCGGTACCATCGCCTATGAAATTCTCACCGGATTAGGTGCCCGCCACACCCGGGTCTATCGCAACGGCAGGATCTGACCCCATGCACGAATTCTTGCATCCCATGAGGTTTCTCAGAACCGTGGGTCCTGTCTTTTTTTCCTTTCTCGGCAGCATCATTGTTTCCTTGGCTGAATCGGCATGGCGCAAAGAGGGAACTCTATGATCTCTCGTGCCGTGCAGGCCTATGACACTCTGGTGCTCAGCAATCCCAAGTCGGTTCTAGTCGTGCTGCTCTCAATTCTGCTTTTCTTCGGTTATCACACAAAAGACTTCAGGTTGGACGCGTCGGCCGACTCCTTGTTGCTGGAAGACGACGTGGATCTCAAGAAGTTTCGGAAAATCCACGAGCGATATCCTGGTGGCGACTTACTCGTTGTGACTTACACCCCCTACAAAAATCTCTTCTCAGACCAAGCATTGGAGCCTTTGAAGCGACTCCGTGAAGAACTCAAGGAAGTCACCAGTGTGGATACGGTACTCACGATACTCGATGCCCCCTTATTCTTAAAAAGCCCGGATGTACCGTTAAAGGAAATGATCAACGACTTGCCAACCCTTGAGAAGCCCAATGTCGACCGGAGCAAGGCGAAAAACGAGCTGCTCAATAGCCATATTTACCGCGACCTCATCGTTAGTGCAGATGGTCGAACCACTGCTTTACTGTTGGGACTGGCCGAGGACCAACAGTACAACAGCTTACTCAGATCTCGAAATGAGCTGCGTGCCAGACAACGAAATACCGGTCTCTCCGTTGAAGAAACGCAAGCCCTGGAACGCATCACTACCGAATACAATCAGGCTCATGAAACGTTAAATGAGCAACGCCACCTTGACGTTGCACACATCAGAGACATCATTAAGCCGTACCGCCAGCATGGCGTTTTATACCTCGGCGGTGTTCCGATGATTACCGACGACATGGTAACATTTGTGCGCAATGACCTGATCGTCTTCGGCGGCGGCGTCCTTGTGTTTCTCATCATTGTTCTTACCGCCATTTTCCGGGAATTACGCTGGGTCGTGCTCCCGCTGCTCAACTGCTTTTATGCAGGATTAATCATGATGGGTGTACTTGGATTGATCGGTTGGAAAGTCACTGTCATTTCATCCAATTTTCTCGCTCTTATGCTGATCATCACTATCTCGATGAACATTCATTTGATCGTGCGCTACCGGCAGCTTAATCGAGATCATCCTGGTGACGATCAGTTGGTGCTAGTCAGAACCACCACACATAAGATGGTAAAACCATGTCTATACACCGCATTAACTACCATCATGGGCTTTAGCTCTCTAGTTGTGAGCGGAATCAAGCCGGTCATTGACTTCGGGTTGATGATGAGTGCCGGTTTGACGGTAACATTTGTCACCTCGTTTCTGCTGTTTCCCACGTTGCTGATGTTGATAGGGAAAGCTAGGCCTGAACCCCCCTCCGACAGTGACCGGTTTCTCTTGCCTGCATATCTGGCCCGTCTGACCGAAACTCAAGGCAAAAGGATCCTGGTGTTTGCGATGATGTTGGCCGTTGTAAGTATAGCGGGAATTACCCGACTGCGCGTCGAGAACAGTTTCATAAACTACTTCAGCGACGATACGGAGATTTATCAAGGTCTCAAGCTCATCGATGAGAAGCTCGGCGGCACTACTCCACTGGAAATACTAATAAAATTCGAGGATGACTCTTACGGCCTCCTAGAGCCCGAGGACCTTGAAGGGTTGACCGAGCGAGAAATACAAATGGAGCGTGAGTATGCGGAACAACGCACCAACTCACCACAGTATTGGTTTACCCCCGACAAGATCCAGCGCATCAAAGAAGTACACGACTACCTTGAGGAACTGCCAGAAATCGGCAAGGTGCTATCGCTCGCTTCGCCGGTGCGGGTTGCTGAGAAATATGTCGAAGGGGAGCTGGACGCAATGGATCTAGCACTCCTGCATACCAAAGTTTCCCCCGAGGTAAAAAAGAGTCTTATCAACCCTTACGTCTCTATCGATGACAACGAGGCGCGGCTCCTTGCGCGTGTGTTGGATTCGAAACCGGATTTACGCCGCAAGGAGTTGCTGGAAACAGTGCACCATGACCTAGTGAACAAGCTCGGATTTGAGGAGCAGGACGCGATCGTGAGTGGGCTGCTAGTGCTCTACAACAATATGCTGCAGAGTCTGTTTAAATCGCAGATTAAAACCATAGGTGTAGTGATGCTGGGTATTGCTATCATGTTCCTAGTGTTGTTCCGCTCAATCACCCTATCAATTATCGGTATTCTGCCAAACCTGCTAGGTGCCGCGGTGGTTTTGGGTGTAATGGGATGGGCAAAAATCCCCATGGACATGATGACTATCACGATCGCCGCCATCACCATCGGTATCGCAGTAGACAATGGTATTCACTATATCTACCGCTTCAGAGAGGAGTACGCACTTACCCACAGTTATGTGGAGACCATGCACGTTTGCCATTCCAATATTGGCAAAGCAGTGTTCTATACGACCATGACTATCATCTTCGGTTTCTCCATCCTGGTGTTTTCCAACTTCATCCCCACTATTTATTTTGGTGTATTAACTGCGGCGGCAATGTTCATCGCCCTTTTGGCAGCACTCACAGTGCTGCCAAAGCTGATTTTACTGTGGAAACCATTCAGCTAATCGCACTGACCGTACCGCATAAGCAATCTGCAGACCCCGAAAGGATCGGGAAATTGGCGAAAACCGCAGCACATTATGTATGCCAAGAATGCGGCGCCAACTTCCTACAATGGAGCGGTTGTTGTGAATCCTGTGGTACATGGAACAGCATCACGGAAGAAGCTTCTCGTGACAGCGTTCCCACAGGCGCACGCGGCAGCAGAAAGGCTAGCAAACGAGGCAGCAAGGGAAATGTTGAATTCCTGAACCTAGATGACCCCACCGCTGACCTATCACGTCGCGTGACCGGAATCACTGAACTGGACCGAGTCTGTGGTGGTGGCTTGGTCCCGGGATCAGCCCTGCTGGTTGGTGGCGACCCCGGTATCGGCAAATCAACCCTTCTTCTCCAAGCACTGTGCGCGCTTGGAAGCCAAGTGGCCTGCGTCTACATTTCCGGAGAGGAATCAACTGAACAGGTGAGGATGCGCGCCGACAGGCTCGGCTTGGCGCAAGCTCCCGTCCGTCTTGCCACGGCTACTGATATCCACACTATTCTCGACACTCTAGAGACGGATTGCAGAGATGGCGGGGCTGATGTGCTGGTAATCGATTCCATCCAGACCATGTATATGGACGCCCTTGACGCCGCCCCCGGCACGGTAACACAGGTTCGTTCCTGCGCCTGCGAATTGGTGCGTTTCGCCAAACGTCACGGCATTACCATTTTCCTCGTGGGCCATGTAACCAAAGAAGGGCAAATCGCGGGCCCTCGTGTGATCGAACATATGGTGGATACAGTCCTTTATTTCGAGGGCGAACGCGGGAACCAATTCCGCATCTTGCGCGCGGTAAAAAACCGCTACGGCCCCACTGATGAAATCGGCGTTTTCGAAATGAGCGATGCCGGCCTGCGCGAGGTGGAGAACTCCTCTTCCCTATTCCTCTCAGAACGTCCCGACGATGTACAGGGTGCTGTGGTTTTTGCTGGAATCGAGGGCACACGACCTCTGCTGGTGGAAATACAGGCCCTGGTAGCACCGTCAGTTCTGGGATCGCCACGTCGCGCCGTGGTTGGTTGGGATAGTGGCCGCTTGGCCATGACACTTGCGGTTCTTGAAACCCGTTGCGGACTTGCGCTGGGAGGCCAAGATGTTTATCTCAATGTGGCCGGAGGACTGCGCATCACGGAACCAGCGGCTGATCTTGCCGTAGCCGCCGCCATTGTCTCGTCCCTGACCGGAGAACCGTTGCCTCGTAGTACCGTGGTCTTTGGTGAGGTAGGTCTCTCCGGTGAAGTGCGCAGTGTGGGGCAAAGGAAGTCCCGTCTGAAGGAGGCTGCGAAGCTAGGCTTTGTCAGAGCCATAGTGCCGAAGCAGACGTCGAAAACAAAGAAGCAGCGGGAACCGATCCTGGAAACCCTTGAGATCGCACATTTACAGGATCTGCTTGGTCATTTTGCCACCGCCACACATATCGCGGCGGAACAGACTCCCAAAAAACATCCTCCAACGCTGAAACGTGGGAAAAACCGCTAAGCCATGGAAAACCTTCCAGCCAACGCCGCCGACCTGATTGTTATTGCCGTATTGCTGGTATCGTCCTTGCTTGCCTTTTCCCGCGGTTTCGTGCGCGAACTTTTCTCGGTCGGCGGATGGGTGGGCGCTATTTTCGCCACGCTTTACGGGTTTTCCTACATCAAACCCTATGCCCGCCAATGGATTTCCATAGATATCTTAGCCGATGCCGCCGCCGGCATGGCCATCTTTATCACCACGCTGATCACACTCACCCTCATCAGCCGTGTTTTGTCCGACCAGATCCGCACGCTGGGCGCTGGCAGTGTTGACCGATCTTTGGGGTTCCTGTTCGGCCTGCTGCGAGGTGTTATCATCGTTTGCCTTACCTATCTTCTGATGGCATGGATTCTTCCCAAGGAGGAACAGCCGGAATGGCTGTGCTCGGCGCTCACCATCCCCCTTGTGGAGAAAGGCACCGATCAGTTGTTGCGACTGATCCCGGAAGGCGCCGTGGAAATAGGTGACGCATCCCATCTTCGATGTGAAAACCAGCGTATGCTGGAATCCCTGACCAGAGATGAAAACCAGCGTATGCTGAAATCCCTGACCAGCCCCCGCCCCCGGGGCAAAACGCAGAACTCCAAAGACGGCTACAGCGATACCCAGCGGCAGGATATGGATCGCCTGTTCGAAACCAACGACAACCCCTGAGGTCACCACCCAATCCATGATGAAACGCCGTCTCATACGCCTTTCCGAGACAGACCCCGTGCGTCTTTCGCCTGCTCGTCCCTTCGACGATGACAAGCCGAGAGAAGAATGTGGCGTCTTCGGCGTCTTTGACCATACCGATGCCGCCGCTCTGACGGCGCTGGGCCTGCATGCGCTCCAACACCGAGGCCAGGAGGCCGCCGGAATCGTTACCTATGACGGCAATCAGTTCCACAGCCATCGTAATATGGGTTATGTAGGTGACAATTTCGGCTCAGAGGAAATCATCCAGTGTCTCCCCGGAGCTAGTGCCATTGGCCATGTGCGTTATTCCACCACTGGCGAGACTGTACTACGGAACATTCAGCCCCTGTTTTCAGAATTTGCCTTCGGTGGGTTTGCTATCGGCCATAACGGCAACCTCACCAATGCCCTCAACCTTCGCCGAAAGCTGGTAAGCCATGGATGCCTATTCCAGTCCACCACCGATACCGAGGTCATCAATCACCTGATTGCTACCAGCCGGGCACCCAATGTCATTGATCGCGTTACCGATGCCCTGCTCCAAGTGGAAGGAGCCTATTCTTTGGTAGCCATGACCGCCGACACCCTAATCGGCACCCGCGACCCCTGCGGCGTACGTCCATTAGTTTTAGGTAAGCTAGACGGTGCCCACATTCTGGCCTCTGAGACCTGCGCCCTGGATATTATTGGTGCCAAATTTGTACGCGACGTGGAGCGGGGCGAAGTCATCGTCGTAGATGCAGGCGGAGTACATTCCTACCACCCTTTTAACCGTACGCCTTCCCGATTCTGCATTTTCGAATATGTTTATTTCTCTCGGCCAGACAGCGTTATCGAAGGTAACAGTATCTACGAGGCGCGCAAGAATATCGGCGCGGAACTGGCCCGGGAAAGTCCAGTAAAAGCTGATCTGATTGTCCCGGTCCCAGATTCCGGCGTGCCTGCAGCCCTGGGTTTTGCTGCCGAATCCAACACGTCTTTCGATCTCGGCATTATCCGCAATCACTATATGGGACGTACCTTCATCGAGCCGGGGGACAGCATCCGTCACCTAGGAGTCAAGCTAAAACACAACGCTAACCGCGCCAATATCGAAGGCAAGCGCCTAGTGCTGGTAGATGACAGCATCGTGCGCGGCACTACCTCGAAGAAGATTGTAGAAATGGTGCGCGACGCAGGGGCTAAGGAAGTGCACCTGCGTATCGCCAGCCCGCCTACGGCCCATCCTTGCTTCTATGGTATCGATACGCCGGAGCGGGAAAAGCTCCTTGCCTCCACTATGAGCGTGAAGGAGATGGCCCAGCTCATCTGCGTGGACAGCCTCGCTTTTCTCTCCATAGATGGACTCTATCGCGCCATGGGGGAAAAAGGGCGCGATAGCGAATGTCCCCAGTATTGCGACGCCTGCTTTACCGACGACTATCCCATCCCTACCAGCGATCATGATGGTGGCGAGACGAACAAGCAGTTTTCGCTTCTGGCAGAACTAACGTAATCCCTTCACCGTCCGGACCCTCTTATGTCTCCCAAAAAGCTCGATGGCCGCATCGCTCAGGTCTTCCTTGATCTATCCCTGCCCTCCTGTCACAAAAATAGCCAAGTTATCCGCGTCGCCTAATAAGGACGCGCAGACAGACAGGCAGCGGTAACCCTCTCGCCATTTCTCCCCCAACCATTCGCATTTTCATGAGGACAATGCATGGTATAATCAATACTGTACTTTGGGATATTCGTTTCAAGATCTAGATAGTTAAGTTTAGTTGCGGCTGGTCCAATATTAATAGCTTACCAGAAATAGTAGATATAACACGGAGCGGCACTGACTGAGACCATTCACAGGGGACACAAACAAAGACTTTTAAAAACTCTCACTTAGAGATATCCACCCCAACAGTATTGTTTATAAAAACGGGTTTTATAATAGTAACGGTGGACCTCAACCGTCGTACGAGGAGTTGGCAAGCACTGGAAGGAGGCATCTGTGCCCAGAACCAAGCCAAGCAAGGCTGTCATTCTGGCAGCCGGACTGGGATCGCGGCTAGATCCGACAATCGACTTGCCAAAACCACTAGTCCAGGTGGATGGCCTAACTCTCGCTGAACGGACGGTATTAGCGTTGCGCGAGGGGGCGGGGATCATGAATTTTATTATTATGACCGGCCACAGGGCAGATATTATTGCCTACCACTTCGACCTTATCTCCAGACGCTATGACGTAACCATTGATGCCGTCAACGCCACGGACTGGCAGTTGGGAAACGGAGCCAGCGCGTTAGCAGCTCGGAAACACGTGGGCAATGCGCCTTTCTTTCTGACTATGACCGACCATATACTCGATCCAGAAATCGCCGAGACACTTTCTAAAAATGTACCGGAAACGGGGAAAATGTGTCTCGCTGTGGATCGTGATAAGAAAGGTATTTTTGATCTTGGGGATGTCACAAGGGTGCAGATTGAGGATAGCCAAATCCGCGAAATTGGCAAAAATCTTGAACGCTGGGACGCGGCGGATACCGGCGTCATGATTTGTACTTCAGGGCTTTTCGAAGGGCTGGAACAGGCCGCCACAAATGGCCTGTACGGTCTTTCCGATGGCCTTCGTCATCTTGCCGAGAGGGGTCGCGCCAGAGCCGTGGACGTGACCGGAAAGTATTGGCTCGATGTAGACACACCAGAAGCCCTCCTGGAGGCAGAATCCAGGGAGCAAATCCAATTTGCCAAAGAAGCTGAGTTATTCACTCCTGATGCCCGCTCTAGCGGGGTCACGATAAGGTGAATTGTATAAAGGAAACGATGTGAATTGCTCTCTCCCACACAATAACGGGACGAAAAACGCTCAGGAAGGCATCAACGCCATTAGCAGCCTTCTCATTGTGCTACCACCACACGCATCCTCAGGCCCGATTGAACCCAGGACTGAACTACTAGGCCTTCCTCTTGCCAGCCGTAAGGTGCTGAGCGCAGAGCGGGCTGGATTTGAGAGAGTTGTCACCCTTCCGGAAGAATCTATAAAGACGATTGTGGCACAGCGCATCGTGGTCCTGTCCGGAGATATCCTCCCCGATTCGAAATGGCTTCATGAACTCCTCCATATGCCTGTGAAGCCAGAGACAATGACATTTGAACATGGAATTGCCGCGGTAATCGAAACCTCCCATAGTCAAAAGATGTTTCTCCTGAAACCGCCTTCCGAAGATGAAGCCGGTGACATTTTCTCCATTATGTCAAAAATATTCGATGCCGCACCTCGCCAACTTAGCGAAAATAAGTGGTTAAATATCACGCCAGAAACCACCGTTTCTGCAGCAGAGGACTGGCTTCTTAGCTGTTTGGTCAAAGACACAGACGGGTTTATGGCCCGCCTCATATCCCGCCCCATCTCCCTTACCCTCACAAAACGGCTTGCCGCGACCTCGGTTTCGGCCAATACAATGACCGTGATTAGTACACTCGTTGGGTTGCTAGGCGCACCTTTCTTCCTGTCTCCCGAACCTAGGCTGCAGGTGACGGGTGCTCTGCTGTTCCTTGCCCATTCCATCCTCGACGGCTGCGACGGCGAACTGGCGCGCCTGCGAATGAGAGAAACACGATTCGGTGGAACACTCGATTACTGGTGTGACAACCTGGTCCATGTTGCCATTTTTTCCTGCATGGCTGTAGGGTGGAGTCTCAAGGCGGAATCAGCTTGGCCTCTAATCGCCGGTGGTGCAGCAATCACCGGGACTCTGGCTTCTGCAGGGTTTGTGTTTTGGCGAACGATGCGGCATAAGAAAACTCCGGGGCCGCTCTTCACCTCCGTCGCCCAGGCGTCGAACAGTGGTTTTTCAAAAATAGCAAATGCACTTGCCCGCCGTGATTTCGTCTATTTAGTCGTGCTACTCTCAGTGTTTGGTATGGCGGCCTGGTTTCTTACTCTTACGGCTGTAGGTGCGCCGTTATTCTTTCTGTTACTTCTACTGATCGCCTACCAAGATACAAACTTAGAAAAAATAGGTACCCATGGATAAGCTAACCACTCCCCAAAAACGAATTACGGGTATTGCCGAGCCCTCAGGCCGATTGGGAGTGCTCATCCCCGGCATGGGAGCAGTCGCCACCACCCTTATTGCTGGCGTAAATCTTATTGTAAAAAGACAAGGCCAGCCGTTCGGGTCCCTGACCCAGATGCAGAAAATCCAGATTGGTAACTGCGAGAATTCCCGTTTTATCGCCATCAAAGACCTGGTGCACTTGGCGGAGCCCAGCGACCTGGTGTTCGGCGGTTGGGATATCACTCCCGAAAATGCCTACCAGACAGCCTGCAACGTAGGCGTTCTGGACCAACACATGCTGGGGAAGGTGCGCCTGGAACTTGAAGCCATCGCACCGTGGCGCGGCGTCTTTGACCAGGCCTATGTCCGCAACCTCAAGGGTACCCATGTGAAAACCGGTGCCAGCAAGATGGACCTCGCCAAGGCGCTTATGGAAGATATCCAGAAGTTCCTTGACGATAACGACCTTGAGCGCGCCGTAATGATCTGGTGCGGATCCACGGAAGTCTATTCGGAGCCAGGGCCCATTCACCAAACGCTTGAATTCTTTGAGCAGGGGCTTTGCGACAACGCGCCAGAGATCTCACCCTCGATGATCTACGCCTATGCCTCTATCATGTGCAACATTCCTTATTCTAACGGCGCACCGAACCTTTCCGTGGAAATCCCGGCACTCGTCGATCTTGCCAACAAAAAGGGGGTCGCCATCGGCGGAAAAGATTTCAAGACCGGCCAGACCATGATGAAAACCGTCATCGCGCCAGGGCTAAAAACGCGCATGCTAGGCCTGGAAGGATGGTTTTCCAGCAACATCATTGGCAACAAAGATGGAGAAGTCCTAAACGATTCTGGCTCTTTCAAGGCCAAGGAGGTCTCCAAGAGCCAAGTCCTGAATTCCATCTTTGACTCCGATCTCTATCCAGATCTTTACGGTGATTACCACCACAAGGTCTGCATTGATTACTACCCGCCCCGTGGCGACGCTAAGGAAAGCTGGGACAATATCGACATTCAGGGATGGCTGGGCCAACCCATGCAAATAAAGATCAATTTTCTGTGCCGAGATTCGATTCTCGCCGCCCCCATTGTCCTTGACCTGATCCTTTTCATAGACCTAGCGCAGCGAGCTGGCCTCCAGGGCATTCAAGAATGGCTATCCTTCTATTACAAGTCACCGATTATGCCCGATTCCCGCCCGCCAGAGCACGATCTGTTCGTCCAACATCTGATGTTGACCAACATGCTGCGCACCCTTGCCGAGGAAGGGGCGCTCGATCAGACGGATCTTGGAGAAAACGTGGAAAAACTCATCGTTCGTTGATACGTGAGTAACGACGGCCAAGACATGAATGAGAAGATTCCTAGCGGAACGGGAACCCGCTTTGGCCCGCCACAAAGGATTTTTCCTATCATCCGTTACATATCTTACGTGTCAACTCTGGCGCTTTACCGCTCTTCATTCACTCCCAATCAAATCACCTTTATTTCCCTAGCTTTCGGGCTGCTGGCGGCATGGCTATTCCAGTATAGCGGCCCCGTTCCCACCCTGACTGGTGCTGGTTTTTTCATCGCCTGTTACGTCCTCGACTGCTGCGACGGCGAAATCTCACGCCTGAAAAACCTTACATCCCACTTCGGCATGCGTTTTGACACCTTCGTAGATTGGATAGTGCAAAGCGCGTTTTTTATTGCTCTTGGCGCCGGGGTCAGCGACCGAACAGAGGAACCCTTTTGGCTGTGGTACGGCGTCATCGCCGCAGCGGGTGGAACCGTCAACTACGCCATTGATTTCCTGCGCGACAGCGGTGTCAAAATCGGTGACAGCAACGAAGGGTCTTGGCATCGCGCCATGGAAGGCAAACCAGTGGAGTCCAATGCCGATCGCTCCATTTACGTCTCGCGGGTGATCCGCAATGATTTCTGCTTTATCGTACTCGCCCTAGCCCTTGCAGATGTTCTGTGGATTCTGCTCCCCACAGGCGCCATCGGCGCACAAGTTTACTGGATGCTCCAGTTTGTCAAGGGCTTCCGCCGGCACCACTTCTAGGACATGGCGTTATGAAGTCGCTGCGTTTCTTCTTTCTCCTGCTCGGCTTGGGACTGTTAATTGCCATTGTAGCGCAAATCGACCTGACTGCAGTGGCCAGCCACGTAGAGCATCTTAAATGGGGCTTCCTCGCGGTTCTCGGCGTTTATCTGGCTTCCTTCCTTGCCGATACCCTGTCATGGCAATTGCTGATCCGCCCCTTCCGACTGAACTGGCCACGGTTTTACGCACTATGGAAAGTGCGCATGGTGGGCGCGGCGGTGAACCGGGTGACTCCCTTCCTCGGCCTTGCTGGGGAGCCCATCAAGGCCATACTGATGAATAAATTTCTCGATCTGGATTACCACGAAAGCGTGGCCTCACTCGTAGTGGCCAAGACAGCGAACCTGATCGCACTGATGATTTTCCTGTGCGGAGGTCTCTCCCTCACCATTGCTTCGGGCTATCTTTCTCCTACCTACCAACTAGCCGCTACTGCTGGTCTAACAGTATTGATTGTGGGAATCGTTGTGGTCTTTGCCGTGCAATGGCTGAAAGTAACCTCTGCCGTCTGGGAATGGCTCTCACGGCGATGGTTCGGGAAACGTCTAGCCCATCTTCTCCATCACATCCAGGACCTAGACAACCGGCTGGTGGAAAGCTACTCCCGCGACCAAGGAAAGTTCTTCCTGGCGCTGGTGCTGACCTTCGTCAACTGGCTCCTAGGAGCCGTGGAGCTCTATCTCGTTTTATGGTTTTTCGGCCACCCAGTTTCTATAACTGAAGCCTGGTGCATCGAGGCGGTGGTGGAGCTAGCCCGTGCCGGAGCGTTTTTCATACCTGCTGGAATCGGCATCCAGGAAGGGGCCATGGTGCTCATTATCGCGCCCATTACCGGCCAGCCTTCCCTTGGCTTGGCGGTGGCGCTAGTGCGGCGTGTTCGGGAAATTATATGGATTGCCTGGGGATTTCTGATCGCCTGGCACTATTCGGTCCCTACCAAGCTGCCGACGTAAGAATTATACATTGTCAGGTAGTGTTTCGATCATTCCATTTTTTTCAGATGCTGTATCTGTCTAAATACTTTCCATAATCAGAGTTGAGACAAGGGACCTTAGCGACCTTGCACACTCATCCAAACATTTCCTCGATCATGCTGGCATACCAGCCTTCTGCGTATTTGGCCTCATCGCGGCGCACCTCAGGAGGTGCATCCAGAGGGCTTGTGCCGCCACTGCCATACAGGGGAACGATTCCCTGTTCTCCGGCAAGGTAGGCAGCATTGATAGAAATACCATAATCTGGAGCTAGTAAACTGTAACAGGTGTTGAGAAATATGGGATCCTTCACCTCGCGCCCAGCCAGCAGAGAGATCAGAGCAGCGGCGCAAGCTTTGCCGTGACTATTGGCGGCGAATCCCGACTTGGGCATGGCCCCAGCATAACAAGCATCCCCCAGTATATGAATGCCAGGTATAATAGTAGATTCAAATGTTCTTGGATCCACGAGACACCATTCGTTGTCGTCATTAGCCACTCCCGCCATACGAGCCACCTCACCCGCACACTGTGGCGGTACCATGTTGGCCGTATCGGCGTGGAAGGCACCAGCTTCGCAATAAAAAGTCCTAGTAGCGGGATCGACGTGGGTCACGGCACCCCCCTGCGACGCTGGCACCCATTGAATCATGTTGGGATAGAGTTTTTCCCAGCCTTGGATGAAGAGATCCTGCTTGGTGAAACTATCCTTGGCGTCAAGAATAATGATCTTGGAACGCGGCTTGTGCCGTATGAGGTAATGGGCCATAAGGCAGGCCCGCTCGTAAGGCGCTGGGGGACAGCGGTAGGGGTTCGTGGGGACAGCAATAATTACCACCCCGCCGTCATCCATAGTTTCCAGTTGGCGATGCAGTAGAAGCGTCTGCTCTCCTGCCTTCCAAGCATGAGGCATGGTTTGAGAAGCGGCCTGATCATAACCTTCCACCTCGTTCCACTTCATGTCGACACCTGGTGAGAGGACCAAACGGTCATAGTCTAAGCGCGTGCCATCCTCAAGAATCACTTGCCGTCCCACGGCTTCAATAGCGCTCACCGTGGTATTTACCACCCGCACACCGCGCCTCCGCAGACCGTCATAGTCGTGGGTGATGGCGGCCATCTGTTTAAAACTGCCAATAACGGCATTGCTGAAGGGACAGGTAATAAAGCGCGGTGATTTTTCCACCAAAGTTACATCCATCTTTGATGCCGTGCGTGCCAAATAAGCAGCACAGGATGCCCCACCGAAACCGCCGCCCACAATAACAACACGCCCCCATGATCCCGACGCACAGCCCTGGAGGAAGGGTAATGCCGCAGTAGCGCTGAAACCTCCTAACAGGTTTTGGAGAAAACGGCGACGCGACAGATGCGGGGAGAGCCACGACAGCAAGGGCTTCATTTATTCCCTTTCTTCGTCTCAGGAACTATTTTAGGCAGAGCCGAGAAATAATCAGCCAGCTGGCGGATTTCCTCATCTCCGAAGGGCGTCATAATGCGCCCCATGATAGTGGAGGGCCGCGCACCGGTTTTGAATTTCATAAGCAACGCTGCCAGTTCGCTGGCGGGACGGCCAGCTAGCGAGGGAACAGAACCGGGAGAACGGCCGTCCACCCCATGACAACCACCACAATTAGCGACCATAAGAGCCACCGACGGACTCTCGGCCACCGCAGGGCCGGGCCGTAACAAAACCACGCCCATTAGGATAAACATGTGGATTACGGAGTGGACTTTCATAGGTGCAGTCTACGTTAGATTCTCAGCTGTCGTCATAAGGATTACGCCCCTTGCGTAGGAGAATACGCAACGGCGTACCAGCCAGGACGAAATCGTCCCGCAGACCGTTGATGAGATAGCGAATATAGGACTCAGGAAGTTTCCTCGGTTTGTTGGCAAACAAGGCAAAGGTGGGGGGACGTGCCTTGATCTGGGTTGTATATCTCAATTTCAGAGGCCTTCCTGAGGCTGCCGGAGGAGGATGATGGTCTGTCATCCCCTCCAGCCAACGATTGAGCCGCGCCGTGGGGATGCGGGTATTCCAGACATCATAGGCCTTAAACACCGCCGGCATTAGCCCCCCCACCCCCTTACCGGTAAGGGCGGAAAGGGTGATAAAAGGCACACCCCGTAACTGTGGTAAATCGTGGTCCAGACGCTTCCTCAAAATGCAGCGCATTTTCGTCTTGTTTTTCACTAGGTCCCATTTGTTGATAGCGATGACTATGGCACGACCTTGGGTTTCCACCATATCGGCAATGGAAAGGTCCTGCTTCTCCAAAAGTATTTCGGAATCAAGGGTCAGCACCACCACATGGGCAAAACGCACGGCGCGTAAAGTGTCCTTGACCGATATCTTCTCAATATGTTCCGCAACCCTGGCATGGCGGCGCAGCCCCGCTGTATCGAATAGTTCCACGTCCTGGCCGTCATGGATCCAAGTTACGGCAATAGCGTCCCGTGTGATTCCCGGCTCTGGCCCGGTAAGCAGGCGTGCCTCGCCAAGGAGACGATTGACCAAGGTTGATTTGCCCACATTGGGACGGCCGATGACGGCCATACGTAAGGGCCCGTCTCCACTGGAGTTTCTTCTCAGTTTCCTATCCTCCGAAGACACAGTTTCCGAAGATATTTCGGTAAATGGCGCCAGACGTTCGTGTAGGCTAGCAAGCCCCTGTCCGTGTTCGGCGGACAAAGCCACAGGTGCGCCCAGTCCCAACCCGTGAGCCTCGGCCAGACCCGGATCTGAGGCTCGTGCCTCACATTTATTGACCACCAGAACTATCGGCGTGTCCTTGCGGCGCAGCCACCGCGCGAAATAAGCATCCATTGGCGTGACACCCGCTCGTCCGTCAACTAGCAATAAGGCAACATCTGCCACAGCCAGAGCGAGTTCCGTCTGTTCACGCATACGCCCCTGCAGGCTGGACTTTGGCCCCTCCTCATCAAGTCCAGCAGTATCAATGACTGTGAAGCACAGATCCTTCAGCCGTGCTTCGCCTTCGCGACGATCACGGGTTACACCCGGCGTATCGTCGACCAGGGCTTGGCGGCGACCGACCAAGCGGTTGAACAACGTGGACTTGCCCACATTGGGACGGCCGATGATGGCGACGGTGAAACTCATAGGCTTTAGAACCAAATACTAACTGCCGGGAAAGGTGACCAGGGGATGCGCACGCAGTCTAGCGCAGGGCGATAAGATCGGCTTCCTCGGTTAGCACATAAACCATTTCCCCGACCACGATGGGCTCGATACGTACCGGATTGGACATTTCCACGCGCCCGAGAAGCCTCCCAGTATAAGGAGATATAGCCAGCGCCAGGCCGTGAGACCCCATCACGATAAGACGATCTCCCACGAGCACTGGTCCAGACCAGATGATCAGGTGTTCTTTGTCCTCCACATCTTCGTATTTTCGCAACGCTGCAACCCAGACAACAAGGCCATCGGCCTTTGTCATACAAACCAATTTGTTTTCACCAGTAAGAAGATAGATGAAGTCGCCGGCCAGCCAGGGACTCTGGATACCGCCGATGCTTCGTTCCCAAACTCGTAAACCACTTCGTAGGTCTAAAGCTACCATGCGTTTGCTATGGCTGATGGCGATAATACGGTTGCCATCGATGATAGGGCGCCCCCGTATATTGGAAAGCGAAGAAACGGCATCCAAAGCATTTACCGCGCCCAGGCTATCGGACCAAAGAGGACGGCCGTTGGAAGTGCGGAGAGCAAAAAGTTCGCCCGAGGAATAGGGGACCACCACTACGCCTTTAGCCACCGCCGGGCTAGCGCCGCCCAGCATACCGGTGGATTCCATAATTCCCGTGTGGCTCCAGAGCTTTTCACCTGTTTCCGTAGAGAGAGTAACTAGTTGATTGTCAATTGTGATGACAAAAATCCGTCCATCTTGAACCGTGGGAGAAGCACGCATGGGGCCGGGCAATGATTGGCGCCAGACTTCTTTCCCATCTTTCGCGTCAAGGGCGATCAAGTGGGCAAAGCCAGTGGTGATAAAAACAAGGCCGTTCTCGTAAGCTAGCCCCCCGCCCATAGATTCCTCGGAACCGAAGGTAAACCAGTCATCGAATGTTTGACATAGTTCCTGCCAATTCTCCACGGCCCATGTTTTCTCATCTGTCCCGTCGCTGGAGCAATCATCGCTATTAGGGGTTATGTTGGTATCCCAGATTTCCTCACCCGTATCGGCGTCGAAGGCCATGACCTGAGAACTGGTATCAATGGTAAAAACCCTGCCGTCGGCAACGATAGGCGTCGAGAGAAGGCGCACTTCCTCATTAGTGCCCTCACCGATACTCTCCTCCCACACCGGAGAAAGGCTACCTTTGGCGGCAAGGTGCCCCATAACATGGGATGCCACCCCACCAGCCTGAGGCCAGTTTTTGTTGGTATGGGGACGTGGCAAATAGACCTTCAGTGATGCCGTCTTTGCATCCGGCACGAGTTCCTGGTCTCCAATCAAGATAGAAATTCGTTTCCCTTCAATCCGTTCAATATCTTCATCGAAAACATCACAGCCGCCCACGAATATTCCGACACTAAATACCGCCGCAAGTACCCACGGCTTCCAGAGAAGGAGACCTAGTTCTAGACGCTGTGTATCAGTCACCAAGAATTGCCAGCATGTCGCGGGCCCTTCTTCTCACCCCTGCAGGGGCTTGGACGTCTTCTGAAAGCTTTTCGAAAATATCGCGGGCTCGTTGCAGGTTCCCCGCCTGAACTGCGATAAAGGAGGTCAGTTCGATGGCTGAATAATGCCAAGGATTGTTGTCGGAGGTAAGTGGCGCTAGACGATCTTCGAGTTCCACAAGATCAGTCGTATCGAGTTCAAGATAGGCTGCTAGAATCACCGCGAGATCGCGAAACCTTTGGTCGATGGCGGTCTCAGATAAATCCTTGTATACGGCAAGCGCTGCGGAGTAATTGCCGCCACGCGTTAGAAGCGCCGCCTCCTGAAGCCGCGCTAAGGTGGGATAACCATCACCGGTATCCTCTGCTATTTCAGCAAATGCGGCCGCAGCCGAAGCTGGATCTTCCTGTCCCCCCAAGGCCATGGCTTCCGAAAAACTAGAGCCCCAACTGCGAAACTGGGCAGCACGGTATTCTTTCCATCCAACGGAGGAAGCCGTTACCGCCACCACCGTCACGGCCGCAGCTACCACATAGGACCCAAAACGGCGCCACAAAAGCAGGAGGTTCTCCTCTCTGAGTTCCTCATCAACTTCTCGGAAAATCTGTTCTGACACGCGTTACGCTCCCTAGCTTGAAAAGGGCGATAAGATAGCTCGCACACGACACCCGGGCAAGCCGTCATAATGTCCCGCAAATACCACCTCAAAGAAGACCTATTAGAGAGTTTTCAGCCATCGACACGCCACTTGATAGAACAGCCTATAGATGGAATTTGCTGTGCTGGACCATGGCCCGTCTCAGCCACTTGGGTCATGCCCTCCAACATCTCACGCCGAGCATCAGGAACCGTTTCACGGCCTGAGGAATCCAGTCGACCGCGATATTGTAATTCAAGATTTGCATCAAACCCAAAAAAATCAGGCGTACACACGGCACCATAGGCGCGGGCAGTTGCCTGAGATTCATCGATGATATAGGGAAAGGTGAAGTCGTGCTGTTGCGCAAAAACTTTCATATTAGCGACTGAATCCTCAGGATAGCTCTGCACATCGTTTGGCATGATAGCGACAGCGCCAATACCGAGAGGCCACAATTCGGCTACATCACTGACGATACGGTCAACCACCGCTTTCACATAGGGACAGTGATTACAGATGAACATCACCAGCGTGCCTTTTGGTCCACGCACATGGGAAAGGGAGTAGGTTTTGCCATCTACCCCTGTAAGAAAGAAATCTACCGCTTTCCACCCAAAATCACAGATCGGTGTTTCCAGAACCACCATTTTCTTTCCTTCTCATCCATCCAGATGGGGCATTCTTTCCATCTCCTCCGAGTTTCTTTCAAGGAGGGATATAGCCCCTGCCGCGCCACCACCCCTGATGGAATTACCAAAAACGAATAGTCGATATTAGATAACACATGGACAAAAGGGAGAAAAATACGGAAAATTCCCTTGATCGTCACCTCACCTGAAAAATGAGGTTTTATCCACGTCCATGTCCAATCTGCTTGTTCTATCCGATTTTAGGAGAAAATCCTCCAGATCCTCCAGCCAAAAGCGCATCACCTTCAGCAAAAAGGAGTTGAGTCAGCTTTTATCCGTCTACAGCCCTCGTGTTACCAATGGGGAATGGAAAGACTATGCCATCGATCATACTCCCTGCATGGCTATATTTTCCATCTTTCGACGTACCAGCGAGACCCCGCTTTTCGCGATCGCCAAGTTAGCGACTGGTACCGGAAGAAAAGGCCACTACCTCCTTTTCAGTAGAGGCCATATCCGCCATCGCGCGAAGAATATTGGCGAAATTCTAGCTCTTTTCGATAAACGGTTACGGCTGATCGGCAACGACAGATAAATCTTTTCTATAGAGTGGGGCGCAAGCCATGGAAAAATCTAAAAAGCATCGACCGACTCCCCCCCAGCCATGCCGCAGGAATAGCGGAAACAGCATATAATTATCATTTTTAAAGGGTGAAGTGCGGTCCTTTGTCACATTGTTCAACTGTGTGGTAAAATTCATTTTGCAGCTATGCGCCATAAGTAAAAAAGAAACGTAAAGAAGAGACATACAGGAAAGGTCCGCATACATGCCCCAGCCCTCCACCTCTAATCCGAACACCGTTGCATTCCTGGAATGCCTAGAACAAACCCCGACCCAGACAGATCTCTACCCGCACTGGCTGCTTGAAAAGCCAATTACCGATACAGCCTGTAAAGCCATTGCCGACCTGCCTTTTGACCCGCCAGAAGGTCTGAATTTCAATGGGAAACGCGAAACCAACAACGACTCACGGGTCTATTTCAACGGGGAGAACTGTGAAAGATTCGAGGTGTGTCGAGATCTCGTGGAGACTTTTCAGGACCCTCGCATTATTGCCGCCATCGAGAAGAAATGCGGCATCGATCTGTCCGAAGGTCAACTCCGCATCGAATATTGCCAAGATACCGACGGATTCTGGCTGGAGCCCCATACAGATATTTTCGTCAAACTATTCACCATGCTAATCTATCTCGATGATGACCAGAAGCTGAGTAACTGCGGCACCGATGTTTATGACGAAAACCATGAATTCGTAAAACGAACGCCTTACGGTCTCAACAAGGGGATGATCTTCATTCCCGCGGAAAACACCTGGCATGGTTACACCCCCCGCACTATTGACGGTGTACGTAAATCCATCATCGTCAACTACGTCACTAAGGATTGGAAAGACACCTACGAACTGTCTTAGAAAGCACGAGGAGTGACACAAAATGACCATTATGGAAATCACGGCTGACGATATTCTCCTGAGCGGGAAAAACGTGGCGCTCCAGCACGAGCCCTTTCCTTATTTCGAACTCGACAACTTTGTTCCCCAAGAGCTGTACAACAAGCTACAGGAAGAGTTCCCACCGACCGAGGAGATCACCAAGGTTTTTACTGACCACAAAAAATTCATCAACTCGCGTGATATCGAGGATTATCGAGAAGACTTTTTCGCCGAACGGCCGCATTGGAAGGCAGTAATTGAAATCCTCGAGTCGCAAGAATTTGCCTCCGATGTGGAAAAGATGCTGCGGCCTCACCTTTTCCACCACCGCTACCTTGGGGCATTGCGCAAATGGTGCGCTTATCCTGATCCTGCCAATCCGTGGCCTTTCAAGCGCCGGACTCAGATCGGCTACGAATGGTCGGCCATGCCGCCTGGTTCTCTGGTCAACCCGCACACGGATAAGTGCTCCAAAATGGCTACGTTCGTATGGCACATCCCGGAGCGAAACTGGAAACCGGAGTTTCGCGGTGGGACCCATTTCGTGACACCGAAGAACGCGAAATACAATGCCAACTGGTCAAATTTTAAACTGCCGTTCGACGAAGTCGAACCGCTACATATCAGCGACGCTAAACAAAACCGTCTGATCATGTTCGCCAAAACAGCCAATTCGTGGCATGCCGTACCACCGATCGAGTGCCCCGAAGGCGTGTGGCGTCGAGTATTTATTTTCAATATCGGCATGCCGTTCGAGGACCGTTCCTCCTTCACCCAGCGGGCCTTCGAATCGTATTACAGGCGAACTGAAGGGTGGCGTTACAAGGACTTTCCAGAGATCAACCACAAGCCGGGCATGTGACCTGCGTACCGCTAACACACCAAACAACGAAGTATTGATTTATTCCCACTCGATGGTGCCCGGCGGCTTGCTGGTCACGTCGTAGACTACCCGGTTGATACCACGCACCTGGTTGGTAATACGGGTCGCCGTGGCAGATAGGAACTCGTGGGAAAAGGGGTAGCTGTCCGCAGTCATGCCGTCGCTCGAGGTCACCGCACGCAGGGCGCATACGTAATCGTAGGACCGTTCGTCCCCCATCCCGCCCACGGTTTTTACCGGCAGCAACACCGCGAAGGCCTGCCAGATTTTATCATAGAGGCCAGTCTTGCGAATCTCGTCGAGGTAGATGGCATCGGCGCGGCGCAGGATAGCCAGTTTCTCACGGGTTATCTCGCCGGGAATACGGATCGCTAGGCCCGGACCGGGGAACGGGTGTCGGCCCACGAAAGCCTCGTTGAGTCCCAGCTCGCGCCCCAGATCGCGCACCTCGTCCTTGAACAGCTCGCGCAGAGGCTCCACCAGTTTCATTTTCATGCGTTCCGGCAACCCACCCACATTGTGGTGTGATTTGATTGTGGCCGACGGCCCGCCGGTAAAGGAAACGGATTCGATCACATCAGGATAGAGTGTTCCCTGGGCCAGAAATTCAGCGTCTGTTTTTTTTGCCTCCTCCTCGAAGACGTCGATGAAAACGGCACCGATGGTCTTGCGTTTGTCCTCGGGGTCGGTGACGGCGGCCAGCTTTTCCAGAAACAAATCCGAGGCGTCGCGATGAACCAGGGGAATGTTGTAATGGTCCCGGAACAGGTCCACCACCTGTTCGGCTTCGCCTTCCCGGAGGAGCCCGGTATCCACGAACACGCAGGTCAGGCGGTCGCCGATAGCCTCGTGCAGCAGCACCGCTACCACGGAGGAATCCACGCCGCCGGAAAGGCCAAGGACAACGCGGCCCTCCCCAATCTGTTGGCGCGCCCGCTCGATGGCGTTGTGGTGGAAGGCGGCCATGGTCCATTCATCGGAACACTCCGCCACGTGATGGGTGAAATTCCGTATCAGCGCCGCACCGTGGGGCGTGTGCACCACCTCGGGATGGAACTGGACTCCGTAGAAACGGCGCTCATCATCGGCAATGGCGGCGAAGGGCGCGCCGTCGCTGACCCCCACCACCCGGAATCCTTCGGGAATTCGGATCACGCGGTCGCCGTGGCTCATCCATACCTGTTCGCGCCCACCCTTTTTCCAGGCGTTCTCAAACAGGATGCAGTCGTCGGTAACCTCGAGCGTGGCGCGGCCGAATTCGCGATGGTCGGAACCCGCCACCTCGCCGCCAAGCTGAGCGCACATGGTCTGTTGGCCGTAACAGATTCCCAGCACCGGAACGCCCAGTGTAAACACCGATTCCGGGGCGCGGGGAGTATGGGTTTCCGTTACCGAGGACGGGCCGCCGGAAAGAATCACCGCCATGGGCTTGAAAGCGGCGATGGCCTCGTCATCCATGGTGCAGGGATGAATCTCGGAATAAACACCGCTTTCCCGCACCCTGCGGGCGATGAGCTGGGTCACCTGGGACCCGAAATCGAGGATGAGGATACGTTCGCTCATGAAGCAACCATTCCCGTGGAGGCGGGCACGGGGCACCTTATACCACCGCTTTGCTCTCCGGCCATCCCCCCTCCCCTCAAACCTATACTTTTGGTTAAAAAGGCTCGAAGCGGCGGGCGTGCAGGCTCTATCGTAACCACCTTCATTCCACTATCCGGATGCAGCCATGAGCGACAAGAAATTCCAGAACGAGCGCCGGCAGATGGTCCTCGACCGGCGCAAGGATTAGCCTCCTGCATGGCGCCTCTCATCCCCGCCGTTCCATAATCGCCACGAAGAATCCGTCACAGCCGTGACGGGCCGGGCTTAAACGCAGCCACTCTCCGCTTTCCTTCATGTCACTGAAATCCACGCCACCTTCCATAAGGGTGATAGTGTCCACCCAGACGTTGCTTACGGGAAGGGTGGCAAATTCGTCGTGGGTCTCCAGAAAGTTCGTCACCACGTCTTCGTTTTCCTCGCACAGGATGGAACAGGTGGCGTAGATGAGGCGTCCTCCCGTCTTCACCAGCCGCGCCGCATGGGCGAGGATGTCTTGCTGGAGGGTGGCGTGGTCGGCCACAGAC